>Ga0214923_10004905_pt1 | contig 15831 bp, 12 predicted proteins | sample LL1510_MetaG_FD_177993 | JGI IMG/M metagenome (GOLD analysis project Ga0214923, IMG submission 177993) | Freshwater microbial communities from Lake Lanier, Atlanta, Georgia, United States - LL-1510 | ecosystem: Environmental > Aquatic > Freshwater > Lake | place: USA: Georgia | collected...
CAGCGAGAAAGTAGCTGGCCGCCGACGCATCGGGTTCGATCGTGTAGCGTGTCGCGACGTACCCGCCCGACGGGATCTGCCAGGTGCCGCCGTCGTCGCCGCCGGCCGGGGGCGGACCGCACGTGGCACCGAACGCCTCCATCACGCGTGCGGTCATGGTGAGATAGGGCAGGGACACGACGCGGCCCGGCGCCAGCGTCAGCCGCAGTCCGAGCGGCGTGCACGGCGCGACGAGAGCCAGTCCGCTGGCGAACTGGCTGGAGGTCCCGCCGCGCACCGTCGTCGTGCCCCCTCGCAAGCCGGCCGATGCGATCACGACCGGAGGACAGCCGCCGGGGCTCTCCGCCGTGGCATCCACGCCGAGTTCCTCGAGCGGCTCGACGAGATCGCCGATCGGACGCTGCCGCATCCGCGCCGTTCCATCGAGGCGATACCGCCCGTGCCCGAGGGCACACACGGCGGAGAGAAACCGCATGGTCGTGCCGCTGGCGGCGCAGTCGATCGTCGCCGCAGGAGCGGGAATCGAGCCTCCCGTTCCCACGACGCGGATCCGGCCGCTCCGCCAGTCCGCCTCCACCCCGATCCCGAGGCTCATGAGGCCGGCCACCATCACGCGGGTGTCTTCGCTGTCGAGCGCGCCCTTCAGTTCGCTCGCCCCACGGGCGAGTGCCGCGCAGACAAGGGCTCGGTTCGTCAGGCTCTTGGAGCCGGGCGGCCGCACCGTGCCCTCGATCGGACTGGTGCTCGCAGGGATGTCACGGGCGGCGGGCATGCGGAGGATCCGACGGTCTGCGATCGAGCAGGGTATCTTGCGGCAAATCCCCGGCGTTGACCATCCTCGTGGGGGCATCGCTCGGCCCACGCGGACCATCCGCCCCGACACCCTTCCGCTCCCGGCATCGAGATGACCGATCGACAGGCCGCCGAACGCATCGCGGATGCCGCCGAGCAATCCTACGACTTCGTGTGTCCTCCGCGCATCCTCTTCGGACCGGGGCGGGTGGCGGAGGCGGGCGCCGTCGCGGGCAGCCTCGGCCGGTCATGCTGGCTCGTCGCCGGCGGCCGCGCGGCGGTCGCCAGCGGCGGTCGCACCGCGGTCGAGGCCGCGATGGCCGACTCAGGGCTCGAGGTGCGTGTCGTCGCGGTGACCTCGGGCGAGCCGACGGTCGCGCAGGTGGCGGAAGCCTTCGCGGGGCTGCCCCGCGAAGGCAGGCAGGATGCGGTGATCGTCGCGGTGGGTGGCGGCTCGACGATCGACTTCGCCAAGGCGCTCGCCGCCGTCGCGGCGGACGCGGCGGACGACGAGCCTCCGGAACAGGCGGTCCTCGACCGGCTCGAGGGGGTGGGGCGCGGGCGTGCGCTCTCGCGCGCGCCCCTGCCGGTGGTGGCGATCCCGACGACGGCTGGAACCGGTGCCGAGGCCACCCGCAATGCCGTGCTGTCGTGCCCGACACGCCGCTTCAAGAAGAGCATGCGCAGTCCCCTCATGGTGCCACGGGCGGCCATCGTCGACCCGGCGCTCTCCACCACGTGCTCGCGCGGCACCACCGCGTCGTCCGGTCTCGATGCCGTGACGCAGCTCGTCGAATCGTTCATCTGCCGCGTGCATCGCCCGCTCCCCCGCGCGCTCGTCATGGAGGCGCTCCCACGGGCGCTGCGGGCCCTGCCACGCGTGCTCGCGGAGCCGTCGGATGCCGCGGCACGGGCCGATCTCGCCCACGCGGCGCTCGTGTCGGGGATGGCGCTCACGAATTCCGGCCTCGGCATGGCGCATGGCGTCGCCGCCGCGCTCGGCGTGGAGTGCGGGGTGGCCCACGGGGCGGCATGTGCGCTCATGCTTCCGGTGGCCCTGCGGGTGAACGAGCCCGCGGTGCGGGCCGATCTGGCCAGTCTCGAGCGACTGATCGATCCGGCAGCCGCTGCGCACGATGCGGCCGCGGCCACGTCGTTCATCGCCCGCATCGAGGGCCTGTGCGACGCGGCGGAGACACCACGGCGGCTGCGGGACGTGGGCCTCGCACGCGACCGACTGCCGTGGCTCGCCGAAAACTCCGGCGGCGCCAGCATGCGGGGGAATCCTGTCCCGCTCGATCCGGCGGCGCTGCTCCCGATCCTCGAGGCGGCCTACTGATCGCCCGCGCGTCGCTCCAGAAAAACCGAATCCGCTCGAGCATCATTCGGTATCGAGGATGACCGGATCCTTGACGAGCGGCTCGAGCAGTCGTCCGTCGGCCTCTCCGCCCGCAGCCGCGCGACGCCACTCCCGGGAGGCGTCGGCCGGCGAGGGCCGGTCCTTCGCGAGGTGCGACGCCCCGAGGAAGAGGTGGTTCGCGGCGCGACCGTCACGGCCGAGCCATTGTTCCACGATCGCGCGGTCGATCTCGGGGGGAAGGTCTTCGAGACGCATGCGCTGCTGCTTGCCGCTGTCACGGTAGACGATGCGTTCCTCGTCGATCTCGATGATGATGATGATGCGGTCGTCGAGTTCGAATTCACTGTTCGCGGCGGCCCGGTACGCCTTCTCGCGCAGTTCCTTGAAGCCCTTCGCGTAGCCCGTGAATCGCTTCCAGCGGGCGAGACGATCGCGGATGGCCTCGTCGTCACCCGACTCGACCGAGTCGATCGCCTGGACCGAAGCGTCGAAGTCTCCGCTGCGGATCGCCGCGTAGGCGGCCCGGAGCGCCTTCTCGATCGCGGCCGGATCGGATGCCGCGGCGGATGGTGGTGAGGGCGTGGGCGCCGGCACGACGGGGGCGGCGACCTCCGCCGGCACCGGAGTCGGCTTTTGCCGCATCGGTGGCTCGGCCGTCGCGGCCTGCGTCGCCGCTGGACGTGGCGTCGCAGGCCGGTCCATCGCGTCGGGACGAGCCGTCGCTGTGGAAGACGGGGCCGAGTCGTCCTGTCCCAGGACCGCGCCGAGAGCCCCGGAGCCCTCCGCAGGTTCGCCCTCTCCAGCACCGGCCCCTTTGCCCCGCCGCTTCCCGGGCGCGGTCGGAGTCACAGCGGGTTGGGCCACGGCAACGTCCGTCGCTTGTGGCTGGGCGGCTTCCACCTCCCGCTTGGCTTGTTCCGCCAGTCGCTTCAACGCGTCCTGCTGCTGCTGCCAGAGAAAGTAGTAGCCGAGTCCGCCCGCGGCCGCGAGGAGCAGCATGAAGACGGCGAGCAGCCCGCCGATGTCGGAGGACCGCCGCACGGGCACCGGCCGCCGCGATCGCACGACGACGCCACCTCCACCGACGGGAGCCGCGCCGAACGGGTCGGCAGCGATCGGCTCTTCCGTCGGAAGTGGCACTTCCTCGGGTGGCATGGCCGCCCGCTGTCCGGGCGGTGGTGGTGCGGTGGGCTTCCAGCCGCCTGCAGGAGGTGGCGGAGCCTGCGGCCGCCAGGCCTCGTCCGGAGCGCTCGGGGCGGGCCGGGCTCCCGGAACGGGCGGTGGACCCGCGAATCGGGGTCGCTTTCCAGGATCGGTGTTCCCAGGTTGTGAACTCATGGCGCTCCCACGATCGATGGTTTCACCGTGTCCCGCGTCACCGCGTCAACGATCGATCGTAGCAAACGGCACGGTCGAGCGCCGCCAGATCGTGAGGTCCGCGAGCGAGTGCTGGTGCTTGCGGGCGGTTTCCCGGATCACGAACGGGATGTCCGCCCGGTGGAGCAACTCGAACGAGTCGCCAAGCAGCCGCGACAGGCCGTCGAACGAGGTGAGCGGCTCGCCCCCCTCGCGCCGTCCGCCGAGCCATTTCGCCCTCGGGGTGTAGTCCTCCAGCCACGTGTACGGGGAGGTGAGCACGAGCAGGCCGCCCGCGTTGATGCGGGGGGTGATGTCGCGGAGGAACAGCTCCGGGTCGTAGAGGCGGTCGATCAGGTTGCCCGCGAACACGAGGTCATACCCGGTGAATCGCGGCTTCAGGTTGCAGGCATCCCCCTGCATGAACTCCACCTTCGACCGGACGGATGCGAGCCCGAGACGTTCGAGGGACACCGCCCGCGGCCGGGTGAGGTCGCCCTCGGTCGGGATCTCGTAGTGCACCTCGCCGCCATCCTGCAGGCGCACCCCCGACTGGATGAAGCGGGCGGAGAAGTCGATGGCATCGACGTGATCGAACGACCGGGCGAGTTCGAAAGCCGATCGTCCCACCGAGCAGCCGAGGTCGAGGCAGCGACGCCGCCGGTCCGCCGGCACCCAGCGCGCGACCGCCTCCACGCAGGCTCGCGGGAAGTTCGGCACGCCGAGCGGCGGCGCGGTGTCCCCGACGGCGCCGTCGAAGTAGTGAAACTCGAGGTACTGGGTCACGAGCTGGTCGGTCTCGTAGAGACGCGCCCCGACGGTCGCGGCCTCCTTGCCCGGCTCCTCGATCACGGTGCGGAATCCGGCATGCTGGAAAAAGTGACGGCGGAACGCATACCGGGCGCTCGCGAGCGCCTCGTTGCCGGTGGAGATCCACGAGCCGCCCTTCATGAGGTTGTGTCGGCCGTCGAACGTCGGGACCGAGAAGTCGTCGTAGAGCGGATGGATCTCGAAGCCCTTCAGGGGCATGATCGGCGTCCGCGTCCACTGCCAGACGTTGCCGACGATGTCGCAGAGCGCGGCGGGATCGTCGGGGTCGTGCCCCTGGGGAAACATGGTCACCGGACAGCTCGACGCAAAATGCTCGAGATTCACGTTCCCCGGCGCGCGGCCGCCGCCGCCTCCCCAGGTCGGCTGATCACCCGGCACGAGTTCGCGCAGGGCCTGCCAGTGGGCTTCGGTGGGGAGGAGGACGTTCTCGCCGGTCGACGCCGCGAGCCACGAGCAGTAAGCCTGCGCCTCGAGGCAGTTGACCTCGACCGGCCAGTCGAGCGGCAACGGCGTCTCGTCGAGGAGGTTTCGTTGCCGGTAGCCGTCGGCGTCGCGTCGCCAGAATCGCGGGTGCGCGGCCCGCGTGTAGTGCAGCCAGCCGCGGCCCTCCTCCGTCCACCACGCCTCGTCCCGGTAGCCACCCGCCTCGATGAACGCGAGGAACTCGGCGTTCGAGACGAGACGCCGCCCGACGCGGAACGGAGGCAACGCGACCTCCTCGACGCCGTACTCGTTGTCCCAGCCGTAGGTGTGGTCGTCATCCCGCTTGCCCAGCCGCACCGACCGGGCCGGCATCGGGACCCACTCGTTGGCGGGCGGCTCGCCGCGAGCCGGGCACGGGCTCCAAAGCCGGCGTTCCTCGTCGGTGAGCTCGTCTGCCCGCCGCAGGTCCTCGAGCGGCATCATGCGCATGATGACGCTCGAGGTCTCCAGGTGGATCCGCTCGTGCTCGATGCCCATGAGGACCACCCAGGCCGCATCATTCCAGCCGATCGGCGTCTGCAACGGCATCGAGAGGATGAAGTCGTCCACGACCTCGCGCATCGCGGCCCGATAGTCGCGCACCCGCTGCACGCTCGGCCAGTCGTAGTGCGCGGCATTGAGGTCGTCCCACGACATCTCGTCCACGCCCACGGCCATCATCGCCTCGAGCGAGGCGTCGATCCGGTCGTGGATGAAGCGGCCCGCCTTGAGCTTGTTGATGAAGAACACCGCCGGGTGCGCGTAATAGAAGATGAGCGGGTGGCGGAGCGGTTCGTGCCGCGCGTAGTAGGCGTCGTCGTCGCGGATCAGCGCGAAGAGCCGTTCGTAGATCTCGCACGTCGCGTGGAACGCGCGGCGGATCTCGTGGCGCTTCGCGGCGATCGGATCGGCCACGTCGTCGGCCGCCGTGAGCAGCACGGTGCGGGTCGGGGCGAGCGGCCGTGACAGGTCGCCGAACGAGGGACCGGATCGGCGGGGCGGGCTGGGTGCGGGCGGGTTGGCAACCGGGTTCATGGCGTTCCTTTGCGGTGTACCGCGACTGTACCCGCGGATTCGCCGGTCGGCCTTCGCGTGTCGAAACGCGGAGCTGGCAGCGATCCTGGCTCGGTGACGACGCATCCCGCCGCGGTGCGGTCCGGCCGCGGCGGCGGGACCGCCCAAGGTTTACGAGGCCGCAAGTTTACCGCCGCTCCGAAGCCCTGCCAGCAAAGGCTCGGGGAGGGGCGACACCGCCGCGAGCAGCGCCCCCACGACCGTTCCGCGGTGGCAGTTGTCGCCCCCGCACAGCGCGTTGGCGACGACGCCCGCCGTGACGTCACCCGCATGACGCCACGCGAGGAAGAGCGCCGCCGGAAAGGCATCGGGGATGTAGCAGGCCGGGCTCAGCATCGCGCCGACGACGGCCCGCTCGGGGCAATGCCCACCCGCCATGTCGGCCGCACGCTCCCACGAGCGCACCTTCGCCGTCGAGATCCAGGGGGAGGCTTCGTCGAGCAGCGCGGCGCGAAGCTCGGCGACCGCGGCCTCCGATCCGGGGGGCCGCCCGTCGGCGTGATCCTCGCGCGTGAGTCTCACGAGGAGCCGCAGCAGCGCGTCGGCGGCGGCGAGCACCTCGTCATCCTTGTGGGTGAGCGACACGTGGAGCCGCACGATCCGCCGCAGGTCGTGGTGCCGGGGCCCGAGTGCCGCGACGAGCGCGGGCACGGCCGCGAGGCCGCCGATGTGCACGTCACGGACCCCGCAGTTGATGGGCTTGCGGCCCGCGCCGAGGTTCGTGAAGAAGTGACGGTGGTACTCCTCCACGTACGTGTCGCGATTCCAGTCCGGCGCGAGCATGCGCTCCACGTAGCGGTCGAGCCAGCGTTCCGGGTCGTAGTCGCGGTCCCGCTTCGCGAGCCCGAAGAGTTCAATGGCCAGCCGTGCGTTGAGCGTGTTGTCCCCCGGTTCGAGGAACTGGTGGTAGTGGACGTCGCGTCGACCCCAGTACCGCGCCTGGTCGCGCAGGATGTCGAACGCCGGGCTCGGGGCTGTCCACTGCGACCGCCACAGGATGCTGCCGGTGTGCGGATGCCGCGGGGCGAGGTAGGGGGATGCGTCGCGCCCGCGGGCCACCGGATCCGCCAACAGCGGATAGTCGCGGTCGAGCGCCCCCTGATCGTAGTACCAGTGGACGGGCATGGAGACGGCGTCGGCGATGAGCGCACCGGTGAAGGCCCGCAGCGCGTGGTCTTCGGCGACGAGGTCGGCAAGACGCGGGGGCGGGAGGGGCGGCAGCTGCACGTCGTCCTCGGCCGCCGGGTGCATGTCGGGCTGGTCGTTCATGGGGCGAGGCTCCGTTCGAGGAAGGCGCGGACGCGTGGCTCCGGCGGGTGGTCGAAGAAGGCGGCGGCCGGACCATGCGCGATGACGCGGCCATCGGCGACGAACGCGACCGCGTCGGCCACCTGTCGGGCGAACGCCATCTCGTGCGTCACCAGCACGAACTGCGTCCCCTCGCCCCGCAGTTCGCCGATCATGTCCAGCACCTCGCCCCGCATCTCCGGGTCGAGGGCGGACGTCGGCTCGTCGAGGAACAGCCGGTGGGGATGCACGACGAGCGCCCGCAGGATCGCGATGCGTTGCTTCTGGCCCCCGGACAGCTCGGCGGGTCGCTTGTGCGCATGGTCGGCGAGGTGGAATCGATCGAGCGGACCGCGCACCCGCGTCAGGGCCGCCGCCCGAGTGAGACCGTGCACGTGGATCAGCGGCAGGAGGAGGTTGTCGAGGGCCGAGAGGTGCGGGAACAGGTTGTAGGCCTGGAACACGGTGCCGACCGTCCGGCGGTACGCCCGCAGGCTGGCCTCGTCGCGGGGGAGCGGCACGCCGTCGAAGGTGACGTGGCCCGACGTGGGGACGTCGAGGCCGGCGAGGATGCGCAGGAGCGTCGATTTCCCACCCCCCGACGGGCCGACCAGCACGAGCGCGCCGACGTCACCCGTGACGAGGTCGAGATGGTCGAGCACGGTCGCGAGTCCGGCGTGCCGCCCGGCTGCCGCGGCCACGGGGAAGCGTTGCACGAGTCCGGCGACGACGAGGTTCATGCGGGGCGGGCGCGAGGATGCGAGGTCGGCGTCAAAGCGTAGTCACGGCCGCGGCGGGCTGGGAGGGACGAACGGTCGATCGCCGAGCCGCCGTACGAGCCTCTGGGAGCGCCCGGGCGGTCGCCCCTCCGGTCAGCCCGCATCGTAGCGCAGTCGCCGCTCCAGCCAGCGGGCGAGCGCCGACAGCGGGAGCGTGAGTGCGAGGTAGCCGATGGCGAGCGGCAGGTAGCTTTCGAGCGTGGAATACGTGAACGCGTTGACCTCCTGTGCGGCGAGCGTGAATTCGGAGATCGCGATCACCGACAGCAGCGACGAATCCTTGACGAGCGACACGAGCTGGCCCGCCACGGCGGGCAGCGCGATCCGGACCGCCTGCGGCAGCACGACGAGCCGCAACGACTGCCAGGGCGTGAGGCCGATGGCGCGGGCGCTGTCGAGCTGGGCCCGCGGGATCGCGTCGAGCCCGCCGCGGAAGATCTCCGCCATGTAGGCGCCGCTGAAGAGCGCGAGCACGGCGACACCCACGACGTAGCGGTTTTCGATCCCCACGGCGCTGGCGACGACGTAGAAGCCGATGAGCAGCTGCACGAGGAGCGGCGTGCCGCGGATGAGCTCCACGTACGTCCGACCGGTGGCCTCGAGGAGCGGTCGCCCCGACCGGAGGAGCGCCGCCGCGGCGGCGCCGACGGCGATGCTCACCGCGAGGGCCGCGATACTGAGGGCCACCGTGACCACCCAGCCCTGGAGGAACTTCTGCCGGTAGTCCCAGACGGCCGACCAGTTCCACGCGTAGCCCGCCCGCCAGAACGCCGCCGCGATGGCGGCGGCGAAGACGGCCGCGACGATCGTGTGGGCGAGCCAGCGTGGCATGCGGCAGAGCCTACCACGCCTCCCCCGAGCGTTCCCCCCGGTGACACACGCTCCTGTCGTGTGAAATCACTCGGCCGCACGTGCCTCCGGTGGCGCACGCCTCCAGGCGTGCGCATGGACGTCGTCGAACGACGAACGCCGCCGATCGGGGGATCGTGCTCACCGCCGGGCCGCCGCTCAAAAGTAGAACGGGATGTTCTCGCGTTTGAAGTACGCCTTCTCCTCCGGCAGAAACTCGTCCCCGAGGCGCTCGAAGCCGCCTCCGGCGCGGAACGTATCGAGGAACGCGTCCACGTCGCGCTTGAGATCGGCGTCTTCCGGTCGGAGTGCCACCGCCCAGGTCTCCTCGCGAAAGGGAACGAGGACGGCGCGGGTCGTGTCCGGGTGCCGCACATGCTGGCGGTAGACGGAGAGCGAGTCGTAGATGAACGCGTCCGCCTTCCCCTGCGTCACCTCGAGGACGGCGGCCGACTCCTTGTCGAGGACCAGCACGCGGGCCTGCTTGAGGGCGGTCGCGGCGTGCTGGTGACCGGTGGTCCCCTTCTTCACGGCCACCACCCGCCCGCGCTGGTCGAGGTCGGCGGCCGACCGCACCGTCGATGCCTTGGAGAGCAGCAGGGCGAGCCCCGTTTTCACGTATGGCGCGGAGAACGCGACCGAGCGGGACCGCTCCGGCGTGGCGGTCATCGACGAGATGATGCAGTCGATCTTGCGGGTCTTGAGCGCCGGAATGAGTCCGTCGAAGGCGATGTTCTCGATGACGACGTCACGACCGAGATGCTTGCCGAGTCCCTCGGCGAGGCGGACGCTCACGCCCGTCGGCCGTCCCGTCGGGTCGGTCATCTCGAAGGGAGGATACGACAGCTCCATCCCGACGCGGAGTGGTTCCGCCGGGGCGGCGTGCGTCGCCAGGGATACGAGGACGAACGCCGCGATGCACCCGCGCATGACAGACACTCCACGTCCCGATCTCATTCGGCGCAGCGTACAATCGGACAGCATGCGAAGCAGGCTCGCGTACGGGCGTCGTTCATGAATCGTAGCGTGCATCCCGCCGGCGTCGCGGCCGGCTGCCAATTCGCCAGCGACAACACCGCCGGCTCCTGTCCGGAGGCCTGGGATGCCGTGGCGCGCGCGAACGAGGGCTGCGTGCCGAGCTACGGTGACGACCCGTGGACCGGCCAGGCATGCGACGCGATCCGCCGGGTCTTCGAGTGCGACGCCGACGTCTTCTTCGTCTTCAACGGCACCGCGGCCAACTCGCTCGCGCTGGCCGCGGCGTGCCAGTCGTACCACGCGGTCGTCTGTCACGAGCTCGCGCACGTCGAGACCGACGAGTGCGGCGCTCCCGAGTTCTTCTCGAACGGCACGAAGGTGCTCACGGCCCCGGGGGACCATGCGAAGCTCACGCCCGCGGCGGTGGCCCACGTCGTGGAGCGGCGGCGGGACATCCACTATCCCAAGCCGCGGGTGCTGAGCATCACGCAGGCGACCGAGCTCTCGACGGTCTACACACCGGCGGAGGTCGTCGCGCTCGCCGAGGTCTGCGGGACGCACGGCCTCGTGTTGCACATGGACGGAGCCCGCTTTGCGAACGCCGTCGCCGCGCTCGACGTGCCGCCGCGGGCGATCACCTGGGAGGCAGGCGTCGACGTGCTCTGTCTCGGCGGCACGAAGAACGGCGCCGGTGTCGGGGAGGCCGTCGTCTTCTTCCGTCGCGCGCTCGCTGACGAGTTCGCATGGCGGTGCAAGCAGGCGGGCCAGCTCGCGTCGAAGATGCGATTCCTCACGGCGCCGTGGGTGGGGCTGCTCGACGGCGATGCATGGCTGCGTCACGCGCGGCATGCCAATGCCGCCGCCGCTCGACTCGAGCGGGGCCTGGCGGGGGTCGCCGGCGTGGAGATCCTCGGTCGGCGTCAGGCCAATGCCGTCTTCGCCAGGCTCTCACCGGGGCTCGCCGCGGGCCTTCGGGCGCGCGGATGGCGGTTCTACGACTTCATCGGGGCGGGCGGCTGCCGCTTCATGTGCTCGTGGGCCACGACCGACGCGGACATCGACGCCCTGCTCGGCGACGCCGCCGCCCTGGCCGCGGACGTCTGAGCGTCGCAGCCGATCCCCGTTCATGCGGCGGCACGCCGATCGCGCGACACCTCCGGTGCGGCGTCCGCGACGGGCACGAGCCGCGTGCCACGCCCGAGGAGGTAGGTGCGCCCGCGCCAGGTGACGGTGTTCGAGGTGAACGACGCGAACCACCCGACGAAGTAGAAGAGATCCTTGACCGGCAGGAGCGCCATGTGGGGCCAGGCGGGCGCCGACCCGCGGAGGAGCGTCGCCATCGAGGCCTCGAGCGCCACCTTCAGGATCACCAGCAGCGGCACCAGGGGGGCGAGGCCCGTGGCCAGGAGCGGCAGCGTCAGCGGCAGCGGATTGAAGATGAGTTCGAGCGGATAGGCCCACGGGCAGAGCCGCCGGCGCATGCCCGCGTGGCGCAGGTGCCGCTGGGCGGCGGACCGCCACGACCAATCCCGATGGATGATCCGCACGGGCACCGGAGCGAGACGCAGCCTCCATCCAGCCGCCGCGACGAGCTGGGCGAGCACGTAGTCGTCGGCGCCGACGTCCCGCACACCCGCGAACCCGCCGATCGCGTCGAGGGCCTCACGCCGGAGCCACTGCCCCTTGCCGTTCACGACGTGGTGGCGTGCGAAGAGGGTTGCGGCGATCGACAGGAAGCCGGCGATCTCCGTGTAGTGCAGGTTTTCGACGGCGGCCGGCAGCGACCGCTCCCCGACACCGACCACGGCCTGGTAGACCATCCCGACGCGAGGATCGCTGAAGCCGGCGATCACGCGCCCGACGTCGTCGGGCGCGATGCGCACGTTGCTGTCGGAGAGCAGGATCAGATCGTGCCGCGCGTGAGGCAGGAGCGATTCGAGCACGCCGACCTTCGGGCTCGCCGCCATGGGGTCGTGGCCCACCACGATCGCCACGTCGCGGCCGGGATACCGGCGGGCGAGGCGCCTCACGAGCGCGAGCGCCGGATCGCCCGGGTCGGCCGCGCCGAAAACGAGCTGGACGGGATCGTGCTCGAGCTCGAAGAACGATGCGAGGTTCCGCTCCAGATCCTCGTCGAGTCCGCAGAGCGGCTTGAGGATCGACACGGCGCCCGGTGCCGTGGCGGGACGGCGGCGGTGCCACGCCCACCAGGCGACGACGAGGAGCCAGGCGACGGCGTAGAGTCCGATACCGGCCGAGACGATCACGAGCAGGAGCGTGGCAGCGGCGGACACGACGGTCTCCTCGGCCGACCGCGATCCCCTCTGCCAAGGGGTCGTCGGGCCGCGGGAGGGTAGCGGCGGCGCTCCGCCGGCTCAATGTCAGACGGGCCACCCGGTCGTGCCGGAAGTGCGCGGAACGCCCGAGAGGTAGACTTCACCTTCGGAGGAAACCCAGCCATGCCAGCCACGAAGGGCTCTGCCGACGTCCCCCTGTCGCCGATCTACCAGGGGCCGCTTCCCTACGTCACCGCCGTCGAGCGCGTGCCGGTCACCGTGTACGAGCAGCCCGGCGACGCCAGCCGCGCCGTGGCCCGGGAGATCGCCGACCTCGTCACGTCGCGGGCCGCCTCCGGCAAGCCGACGGTCCTCGGCCTGGCCACCGGCAGCACGCCCGTGGGGGTCTACGACGAGCTCATCCGCCTCCACCGCGAGGAGGGCGTGTCGTTCCGCTCCGTCGTGACGTTCAATCTCGACGAGTACTGGCCGATGCGTCCCGACGCGCTCCAGAGCTACCACCGCTTCATGCGGGAGCACCTCTTCGACCACGTCGATGTCCCGGCGGACTCGATCCACATTCCCGACGGGACGCTCGCGCGTGCCGACGTGCCGGCTTCCTGCGTCCGCTACGAGGAGAAGATCCGTGAGGCGGGTGGGATCGACCTGCAGCTGCTCGGCATCGGTCGCACCGGCCACATCGGCTTCAACGAACCCGGCAGCTCGGTCGACAGCCGCACGCGACTCATCACGCTCGACAGCGTGACCCGCTCCGACGCGGCGAGCGACTTCTTCGGCGAGTGGAACGTCCCTCGCCAGGCGATCACGATGGGTGTCGGCTCCATCCTCTCGGCACGCCGCGTCGTGCTGCTCGCGTTCGGCGAGCACAAGGCCCCGATCGTCCGCAGGGCCGTCGAAGAGCCGCCCACGAGCACCGTCTCCGCCAGCGCGCTCCAGCAGCACGCCGACGCCCGCTTCGTGCTCGATCGGGCCGCGGCCGCCCGCCTGACGCGGTTCGAGTCGCCCTGGGTGCTCGGGCCGCTCGACGCGGTGGGACTCGAGTGGTCGGCGGCCCTCGCGCGCAAGGCGGTGATCTGGCTGGCGCTCACGCTCGGCAAGCCGATCCTCAAGCTCACCGACGAGGACTACAACGAGCACGGTCTGCAGGACCTGCTCTCGAAGCGCGGGCGGGCCTATGACCTCAACATCGAGGTCTTCCGTGCGATGCAGGACACGATCACGGGCTGGCCCGGCGGCAAGCGGGGCGAGCCTCGCCGGGTGCGCGGCGTCGCGCCCGCGGATGCGGCGGGTCGGGCCGCCGAGTTTCCCAAGCGGGTCGTCGTCTTCAGCCCCCACCCCGACGACGACGTGATCAGCATGGGCGGCACCTTCATCCGCCTCTGCGAGCAGGGGCACGAGGTGCACGTCGCGTACCAGACGAGCGGCAACATCGCCGTGTGGGACGAGTCGGCCGACCGCCACATCGACTTCGTCGAGGAGTTCTGCCGCACCTTCGACGTCGGCACGATCGTGTCACCCGGGGAGCGGTCGCCGGGCGAGATCGCCGATCGCATCCGCTCCTTCCTGCGGACGAAGGGTGCGGGCACGGTCGACATTCCGGAGCTGCAGGCCGTCAAGGGCCTCATCCGGCGGACGGAGGCCCGTGCCGCGGCCCGCTATTCCGGCGTGCAGGCCGACCACATCCACTTTCTCGACCTGCCCTTTTACGAGACGGGCCGCGTGCGGAAGAAGCCGATCGGTCCCGACGACGTGGCGCGCACGGTGGCCCTGCTCGAGGCCGTGCGTCCGCACCAGGTCTACGCAGCGGGTGATCTCTCGGATCCGCACGGGACGCACCGCGTCTGTCTGGAGGCCGTGCTGGCGGCCCTGCGTGCCCTGGCCGATCGCGACTGGGCGCGGGCGTGCGAGGTGTGGCTCTACCGCGGCGCCTGGCAGGAATGGGAGCCTCACGAGATCGACATGGCGGTGCCGCTGGCACCCGACGAGGTGCTGCGGAAGCGGATGGCGATCTTCAAGCACGAAAGCCAGAAGGACCGCGCCCTCTTCCCGGGTCCGACGGACCCGCGGGAGTTTTGGCAGCGGGCTGAGGATCGCAACCGGGACACCGCCCGGCTCTATGACCGCCTCGGTCTGCCCGAGTACGAGGCGATCGAGGGATTCGTGCTCCTCCCCGACGCCACGCGGGCCGGCGCGGGTCGCTGATCGGCCCAGGTGATCGGCCCAGCTGAAGGCGGGCTCCGCCGAAGGAGCGGTGGCGGTCTGTCGGCGTCGGTCACCAGCGGCGGTCGGCGAGTCCGAGTTTCGCCCGCCGCTCCTGCATCACGCGTCGATACTCGGTGCGCATCGCGCGCTGTTCCGGCGTGGTACGGTCGATCGAGGCCTTGTATCGCTGATTGCGGTCCTCCTCGGTGCGTCCCGTCCCCGCGACGGAGGGCGGGCCTCCGCGCGGACCGCCACCGCCCGGTGGGCCACCGCCGGGCGGACCGCCGGCGAAGCCGCCGGGCGGACCGCCGCCCTGGCCCCGGCTCGCGTCGCGTGACCTGCGTCGCTCCTCCTCCGCGCGGATGCGGCGATCGAGCTCCGCGTCGCGCTCCGCCGCGGGCAGCCGGAAGAACGACTGCACCTCCACCGTCTCCCGCGCCTCGAACAACCGCCCCATCTCGCGCCACGCCGCCGCACGCTGGGCCTCCGGCACCGCCCGCGCCTGTTCGAACACCGCGCCGAAATTCGTGGCCCCCCCGTCGAAGGGCGCTTCGCTCCGGGCGACCCGCTCGAGCGAGGCGATCTCCTGGTTCACGAGCGACCGCAGGTCCCGGATTTCCCGGGGCGTCCCGAACGCACCGAACCACCAGGCGACGACCGCGGCGAGCAGGGCTGTCAGGGCGAGCCCGACGATCAGGCGTCGGCCGCGTCCCGAGCCCGCCGGGGCCTGCCTCGTGCGTGCGAATTCGGCCAGTGCTTCGCGTCGAGATGCCACCGTCGCCATGGGATCCTCCTGGACTCGGGCGGCCACGTCGCGGCGCCACGGGAGCGTTTCGGCCTCGAGCATCGTACCCACTCGGGACGGGCGATCGGACCGCCTTCGTTGAACGGTCCACGACGGGGCGGGTTGCGGCCGCCGCAGATGGGGCGAAATGGGGGAGCCATGCGGCCGCGACGCGGTCCCGGACCGGGCCGCGGGCCCCCGGCCGCGCTCACAATCGGAGACCGCGAATCCTGATGGACGTTTTTTGAAACTCTCCCGAGGCACGGTGCCGAAGGAGAGGAGCGGCCGATCGGTCGGGCGATCGGCCCCGGCGACGCGTCCATGTTCAGGGGAGATCCGCACCGCGATGGCCAGACGTACCAAGCGACACCCCCAGGCCGCGGTGATCGCCATGCGGCGAGGCCGCATCTGCCTGATCACGTCGAGCAGTGGCAAACGCTGGCTGGTCCCGAAGGGAAATCTGATGCGTGGCTGTGATCTCCGGGAGACGGCGGTGCGCGAGGCATGGGAGGAGGCGGGGCTCGTCGGACACGTGCGGAGCGATCCGCTGGGGCGGTATGAGTTCGAGAAGCTGGGCTGTCGGTACGAGGTCGTCGTGTTTTGCATGACCGTCGAGGCCGCGAAGCGCGACTGGCCCGAGAAGGGACGCCGCACCAGACGCTGGCTGCGGCCCGAGAGGGCGGTGCAACGGATCGCCTACCGGCCGCTGCGGGAGATCGTCGCCGAGGCCACGGCCTCGCGGCAGGCGGCGTGACGGAATCCATGAAACCGGGGGAGCGG
>Ga0214923_10004906_pt1 | contig 15831 bp, 8 predicted proteins | sample LL1510_MetaG_FD_177993 | JGI IMG/M metagenome (GOLD analysis project Ga0214923, IMG submission 177993) | Freshwater microbial communities from Lake Lanier, Atlanta, Georgia, United States - LL-1510 | ecosystem: Environmental > Aquatic > Freshwater > Lake | place: USA: Georgia | collected 2015-10-15
TTTCTCAAATTTCTCCCGCTGTCTTTCGAGTTCATTCTGTTTGGTGGCAAGTTCATCATTAGTTATATCCAAACATGCCTTCTTCTCTTCTACTGACTTGATATTAGTTTCGAAATCAGTCTTAGTCCAGTTAAGTTTGGCTATGGAATATCTCTGTAGTGTTTGCCGTTTTTGTGTAATTTGTACGCCGACTGACCTAGCAGCTTCTTCGGCCTCGCGCATAGATTCCCGCGCCGAACTTTGGCATTTTTTGACCTGTTGTTTAACTGCATCGCGCCATTTCTTGACTGCCTTATTACTTTTCCGGTCCTCTTCTGATAGATTAAGTTGTGCTAGGTCTTCAGGTGTTAATCCTAGTTGTGGGTTTTGGCATCTGATTAGGATATCAGAGAGTTTGCCATCTAGGTCGGACCGTAGTTTTGCCTTTTCAGTTTCTAATATACCAACTTGATTTAGAATAGCAGCAGCTGAGCCACCATCGCCTGCTTGTCCTAGAGCATCTTTAGACAAGTCAACTTCACTCAATAGATTATCCAAGCGGGTGTCTGCGTCTGGGTTCAAGTTTTTATGCAGATTATTAATCTGTGTTTGCCGTTCAGCCAGTTCTGCAACTAGTTTTTCACGCTGGAGCCCTGATTCTGACAATTGGCGTTCATTATCACTAATGGTCGCCACGGCATTATTTATTCTCTCTGCTGGCATTGTTTTCTGTAGATGTTCGAATATTGATTTGGCATCATTATACTGTTTCCCAGCTTGCTTAGCTAGGTCAGTCAAGAAATCGAATCGGAGAATCTTTTCCAATTCTGTGCGACGAGACGAGTTATCTGCATCAATGAATCCGGTTGAATTAGTTTGGATACTGAAATTAGTATTAATCATGTCCTCGAAATTGCCAAATACCTCGCAGATATATTCCCGGGTGCGTTTGGCAGTGTCTTTAGCCAAATTCTCCTCACGGCCAGTACTAATATTCTGCCTAGTAAACGTGCATTCGTTCTTGCCAGTACCAGCAGCGGTCTTCTTACCTGATTTGCTGATGGTATATTTCCAGATGCCTGATTGTACTACTAAGCGGACGCGATAACTTGTCTTGCGATTATTAATCATATCCTTGACATTGCCTTTCCTGGTGAATTTATCAAACAGGCCATATAGAATAATATCTAAGATAGCCGATTTACCCATATGATTGGCTGCGACAATACCTACGACTCCTTTACATTTACTGAAATCAATGACGTTGCCCTCGCCATAACTGAATAGGTTATCGAATTCTAGGCGCAGGAGTTTAAACCTCTGACCGGGAAGAGTAATCCTGCGGTCTATTTCTTCTTCGCTGGGGTCATTGAAAAGACGGTTGGCATCCCGGTTAAGTGTTTTAATAGTATCCAGATCACCATCTGTCAACCTAGCCGAGAAGTTATCCCGGATAATCTCTTCTAGGAGCTGATTCTGGTATTCGACATTATTAATGTCAAATTCACGGCGGATAGCAGGTTCGCCATCGGGGCCACCACTTGTGTCAGGTGTGGTTACTGAGCCGGTCGTTGGTGCAGTAGTGCTAGGTTCATCATTTTGGCAACTGTATTCAAGTACAGTATGTTTAGTGCTTAACCAATCTATAAATTCTTGGACTTGTGACTGAATAGTATTAGTATACAAAACACGAACTCTTAGGTTCTGCGGGATTTGAGTCCCTGATGCAGTAAGTGATGCCACACGGGTGTCATAGTCATGTTTACCACCATCAAGCCGGAATGTCATATACCCGAAATCAGTTGGTATTGGGATGAATTGACCGCACTTGCTAATTTGATTCTGGGTTTCAGGTTGGGATTCTTGGGTGCCTTGAGTTGCAAGGGACCCCAAAGACCATTTAACCAATCCGTGCCCTGTAAGGTCTTCTCCCAAATTTTGTTGGATAAGACTACCTGCATAACCTCTGGTGTTTCGAGAGGGGTCCAAAAATTGTTGCTTGTGTATATCCCCAAGTAGTGCTAGGTCATATCCATCGAAAGAGCTAGGTGTAATAGTCCGTTTAGCAATGGTATCGTGTTCGCCATCAATACCTAGACCATTAAATAATTGTGCGCCATTAACACGTCCATGGTACAGTGCGACTTTGTATACCCTATCAGGTAGTGGGTCTTTCGTTTGTGCCACTAATTGCCTGATGGTACTGAGTTCTGTATCAATCCAATCCGGACTAATAATATGGTAGTCGAAAATACTGGCATGACTGAAGAGCAGATTACCCATAAGCCAACATCCTGTTTTATTCAAGTAATGGATAGGATAATGCTGTGGCAAATCACATATGATTGGTGTCAAACTATCTAGACGTTCCTTATTATTCATATTCAAATCATGATTACCTGGGATGACAACTACAGGGAGCAGGTCTAGGAGGTCCTTCAGGAATTTATAGGTGAGTGCAATACATTCAGGGCTCAGGTCGCTTTTACTATGCAGAATATCACCCGTAATAACACAAATCATACTAATGTCCCGTTTGGAATTAGCTTTAATCTTATTGGCTTTCCGTTCTTCCCTCAAATAATCTAATACCCTATGGAAAACCAATTCATATTCCCGATGGCGTTTATAAAGATGTATATGTATATCGCTGAGATGATAGATATGCTTGATTTCCGTTTTATATGGGATAACTGTTATTTTGGGTTGCTCTTGAATAGTTATTTGCTTTGTTGGTTGCGTAGCTATTTGAGTTATTTGTTGGTTTGCTGATTGGGTTACTAATTGTAATGGCTGTTCTGTACTAATAGTTGTCATGTTTGGGATAGTATTGATTATTAATTATATTATTCAAGATATGGGTTTAAACGAAGTAAAACGATTTTATTAATTTTATACCGTTAAGTACCTTATTTAAGACCAACCTATTCGGGTGGCAAATAGATACTTGACTAGTAGAGGTTAGTATGGTCTTAAATACCATACTAGGCGGTAAACCAACAAAACACCAAAACAACAAAACCAAAAACATAAAAAAAGAGGCTAATACGGGCTAGCCTGCCCCTTGCTAAAATTCCCATAATAGCCTACTCACAAATTATTAATAGTATATAAATACAATTTTTTACAATTAAACTCTAAAAATGCCGGAAACACATCTATATGTAATGAGAAAATTGATTATTATATGTGATGCAAAGTGATGTCAGTAATTTATTCTAACCATGTTTGACTTAATAGCTGCAAACTAATTTTCCCATGTCTAACTGCGGCCCACCGGCTTAATAAATATTTGTAAAGCATAGCTAGGACTAAATTACTTTTTTTTTGTTGGCTTTTGCAGGCTTTTTTGTGATTTCTGGATTATTTTTGTGATAGGGCATTGTTTGCTTCACGTTCATCCGTGCTACCAACGAGCTTACTATAAATTGATTCACCCATATTGGATTGTTTACCTAGCATAACTTTTACAGACTCAGATGGCGCACCGCTAAAAAGATAACAATATGGTGTTAGACCGTCTGCGCCTGCACCACTAGTACTAGAGCCTTTACTTTTGGCATCCATCATATTACTATCAATAAATTTGCATTTGTCATGTTTTAGGCAAGATAATTTGCATTCGGCCAAACTAATAATATTGGAGGGTTTGCAAAGTAGATTATTATTGGTTCCGCTACCTATTTTACCCTTCGGGGACATACTTGCACCGACAGTTGGGTCGGTAGTATCCACTAATCCACAACAGTTTCCAAATTGTTGCAGGCAAGATTTTGCATTTCCACCAGCTTTTAAACACGACTGTCTTTGTTTTTGGCAATCTTTGATGACAGAATGGGAACATAAACAATCACTAGTACTACTGGTATTACCACTAGCATTAGCATTGCTTTTCCGATCACCCAAGCATTTGTCAGCAGCACCGGATAAACAGAACTTGGCTGCGCCATCAGTTTTTGTGGCATCCACAAATCCTTCGGTTCTCCGGAATAATTGGTAATTTCCCATGGTACTTGAAGCTGCGCCTTTTTCCAATTGGGTGGGTTGCCCCTTATATAATCCGCAACTACCTAACAGGCTATCAGTTTGATAATATTGACACCCGGAGATATCCGAACACACACTGCCACAAAAAGCGGCTAGGTCATCTTTTTTATATCCATCAATCTGGCATATGGTATTCTCAGTGCTAGATAAATCCGGTTTGTACCCCGGTTCTGGGTTTGATACGGGTCTATCTTTTCCATCACCGCTAGTAATACCATCATAACACCCATCCATTAATTTTTTACATGCTGCCGGCATATTGTCACGCCCTAGAAAATCCATACTTTCCTGCGAAAAAAGCCGGCCTTCTAAACAATCCTTATATGTCTGTTGACATAATTTAATTCCAGGTAACCGGCATATGCAATTTGGGCTTGTCTCACCTTTAGGACAACAAACCGAATAATTCTGGCTGACAAATTTGGGGTCGCCGGGCATTTCACATACCTTATCAGGGGCTGGTGGAATTGCTGCTGTTTTAGCTTTTATTTCGTCAGGGCTAACGAATCCATCTCTAGGACCCCACCAATAATATAGTCCCCAAAAAATAAGTCCTAGAGCTAGGATAAGGACCATAGTTAGGACACAATTTTTTAAATTATTTGTTTTTGTTGTACTCACCATTAGTTTTGGTTACCAGTATTATGTTGCAGGCAGACGGGCTGTCGTTTTACTATTAATATCGGATTATAAACAAGCTGTTTGAAGGGCAGAATTAACTTTCAGCTCCCTTAAACATATATCTAGGATGGCAACAAATAGATAGTCGTTTGGGTGTATCACTTTTCCGGGTACGGCCACGTTGTGAGTCCACGAAATAACCATATTTCCCGGCAATGATACATCTGTCGCTAGCACGGCTGACTGCTGTATAAAGCAGATTGAAACCCTCGCATTGTGGGTTAATCCACATGAATTTCTGATCGGAAGTCATTAATACGACTATATTGGTGTATTGGCTACCTTGTGCCCGATGCACGCTAAGTGCATACCCAACTGTGAAATTCTCATTTAATTCTTCAAGGGTTACTATTTCAGTTTTGGTAACCATACCGATACTATTATTATTACTACTACTGGGTTGGTAGTCAATTTGGTAAAGTTTGGGGTCAACCCTTTGTTGCATGATATTATAATACCGGGTTAGAATGCCACAATCCCCATTCAAATAGATTATATTTTGGTCGGCATTTTTGAGATAATCATTAGTACGGCGGATGACAATATCACCTATACGGAAATTTTGGTATCCATCCCCACCACCATCTGTGTTGCCTCCACCATTTCTCATCATTGGAAGCTTAGGTAAATCGGCACCAGTTGGGTTATAAATATTCTGCAGAATTCTATTAATTTGAGTGATACCACAACTACCACCTGTTTGGCTACATAGGAATCGGGCATTTGTTTTATTTAATCCATACCTGTCAATAAGTCCAGTGATGAATTTAGTTGTTTCTGGGCCACCATCAAAATCTTCTAAAATGAAATCTAGGTTATTGAAATCTGCTTTTGTAATAGTCTCGGAAGTCATGCGGTGTATTACTTTGGATAAATGTCCGGTCTGACGCATAATATCACGCAGCGGGAATACTGGGTATATTGTGGGATATTGACAAATAGTTGCTAAAAGCTGGCCGGCACCAATCGATGGTAATTGATAAGCATCACCTATGAGGATTACTTGGCATTTGAATTTTTGGATATATTTGAGTAATTGTTGCCATTTTGCAATATCAACCATGCTGAATTCATCAATAATGATAACACTGGGTTGCTCGCCTAGTCCTAGACTAGGAAAGACAGTAAATAGTAGTTTATCAACTGTCCCACATAGTTTTTCATCCCGGGTACAAACCATCGAGCATTTGGATTTTATTTGCCCGACTGCTTGTCCGCTGATGGCAGTTAAACAAATCCGGCCACAACCAAGAGTATACAAACATTCTGTAATGCATTCAGCAATAGTACTTTTACCTGTCCCTGGCTGGCCTATGATAATACCTAGTTGATTCAAACAACATCCACGGATAGCATCAAGTTGTGCGGGCAGGAATTCAATCCCACGTCTGGATTGAAAGTCATCAACCATGTCTGTTAGTTTCACGCCGAGCTCATCTTTATCCCGGCTGGCGAACCTAGAGCAATATCTAGGACTATGACTTGCATCAAAGAACAATTCCCGCATTGAATCATTAATTTCGGTTTCCATTGCATATAATTCCCTGGTGGTAGCATATAATATATTAGATTCGGGGTCTACTTTTTTGATTTTCAAGTATTTCTTGGCAAATATAGTTATATCTAGTGGTGGAAGCCCTGGATCTGCAGATGGACCCGTGCCCTGCATGTCATCATCCACACATCCATTAGCATATGCCGATAATATAACAGGTTCTAATATCGACCATCGCTGCCAAACGGAATTAAGTGAATTACGTGGGTTGGTAATCCAGTTTTCCAGCCATGAAATTAACCGGTCTTCCATAGGGATGGTTGCAGACAAGCCAAGAGTATCCGAAATATTCCGGGCTTGCCGAAAAGTAAGTAGCTTATTCTGACCGCGTGTAAAATCAAATGGTTTTTGAATTAATGCGGGTAGAGAACACAGGTCAAGATTACCCACTCTCAGGATTTGGCCCACAATTTCACTAATCCGAGTTATGCTCAATCCAAGGCGTTGGTGTAATAGTTCATAGAAGAATTTGACACTTACACGGCGAGGATTGGCATCCAAATAATAACTAACTGGCATATCTAACCCTAGTGCGGGCCCGGAACCTTTGAAATCTTCAAACCTATCATTATAATACTTATGCAACCGAAAGACCCGAATAAAATCAGGTGTTTCTGCTTTGTGTTTTTTACCACCTGTTGTACCAATGCTAATGCCAATGCCAATATTTGAAGTATCAATAGTAGTTTTAGGATTTTGTTGGTATTGTTGATTTTGCAGGTTTTTAGGTTGTTGTTTGAGAGGTGGCATGTTAGTATAGATATAATTTGTATTGGTATTGGTATATTTGTATGGATATATAGGTATTCTGATATGTTATTGTAATCGTTTGTTGTCTATGTAATGTATTAAACAATTTTTTAGATTAGGGCTATTGGATTGTATTAGATATTAAGGTTTAAAACGAATTGCAAATTATTATAAGTAAAACAATGCCAACACCTCCTAGCAGTGAAAAAACAGTTACAATGGTACAGTCGGTCAATGTACCGAAACAGCCAACTCAACAACAATACCTCAAATTTAAATTACCCGAACTGGTTGACCCGGTTGATATTGGTATTAAAATATTAGTGGAAGAGGATGAAGATGGTGTGACTACCAGATGCCTTACAGAACAAAAGCAACGGTATTATACAGATTTTGCTAGGGCACAAGCACTATTAGAATCACAAGAAACACCAACCGTCCAGATTCATTTCACTTATATGCAACCATTAGTTACTATGTCCCAAGATATATTCATGTCAGCGAATATTAATCATATGGAACTAGATGTAAGTTGGGATATAGATGAAGCCAGTCAGTATGTTATAGGGTTCTGTTTTATAACACCGGATGACAAACTCTGTTTCCTATCAAAGCAACAGACTGCCAAAGTATTCAAAGCCAAACCGGAAGACTTAGAATTAGCAGTTATAAAACAGGCACTTAGTGGCAAGGATTGGACTGTCGTACTAGCACCATCACAGGTATTAGAAAAAGACCCCCAAATAGTAATAACTAAAGAAAGTCTGACAGATATCCTAGATAAAAGGAATGGTGCCATCCGTCAAACTGCAGTGCAAGCACCTATAGATTTGTCTTGCCTACTTAGTGATTATATGACAGCCAGCACAATGTATCATGTATCAAAGATTGATAAAGAACGCCGGATTAATGACGTTATTCAACGCGGGCAAGCTCAAATTCTGGACCATACTAATTTGGATGGAGGTTGGGCGCTAGTTCATCAGGAATGTATCGGACATCCCAAATGGGATATTAAACCCTATCCTAAACAAGCGGATTGGGATGATATTGAAAAGCGATATAAGGAACTGCGGAATAGACTGCGGGTGGCGCAAATCCGGCAACTTGACCTCATGAAATACTCAGACGGTTCACTGCTCCAACAGCTGACACCTGATTACCGATACCATGTAATTTTCACGGGTGTGTTATATAATGATCCGGCTCCACTAACTCTTAAGAATTTGGCGGTCGAGCATGTTAGATTCATTCAAACTATCCTAGCACAACCAAATATGGGGATCGGTATTGCTAATATTGATGTAAGTGTAAGTCGATTGTATGACCGGTTGACTTATGATAAAATGAGCCAAACTGATTATTACGTGCAGAACCCAGTGTTATATGGCTGGCACGGGCAATTATCCCGGGTGGCTAAAGTTCATGGTTTGGATTTGGTTAGTATTAATAATATGCTTAGCCACAAACCGGATACAAACGAAAAGAAACCTTCAGGTACTATTAATATTAACAGGTGTGTCAGGACGACGGTGTTCTTAGTCTGGTTCTGCTCTTGATGATTTTAGCTTGGTTGTCAATTTGCAGGCAATTTGCAGTTGATTTACCATTTGTTTTTTCTATGCTTTTTTATAAATATCACATTGAACACATATACGGATATTCCGTTGTTCTCCTGTCCTTTTAACTCGAAAAAATGCAATCACATAACGATGATGAAATAATAATAACTGAAACACCCCGAGTTTTGGAAATATCATGCCCTTGTCCGGGTAAAGGATGTATTATCCGTGCTCCCGACCTTTCATGTATCCGATATATGGCGCACAGACTAGAAATCCAGAATATAACTCTAGGTACTCTTGGATGGATCCCTGAATGGATATTAGAAGTTTATATGGAAAATTGCCATATTCTGGAAACTACTTTGCCAGATAAACAACCCGGGTCTATAACTAATCTACCGATGTCAGTCATTCAACTAACATGCCGTGGGTGCCAAATTCCGTTGTCTGCATACAAACAGCTCGTTCATCACAGGCTGATAAGATTGGAATTAATCGACCAAGGACTCACATGCGTACCTGCAGCGGTATCAGAATATGCTAGTAACCTGTTATTCCTTAATCTTAGTAGTAATTCCCTTAATGAATTTAGTGAATGGCCTTCTAAAATCCGGGGTCTCCTGTTGGCAGGGAATAAGCTAAATGAACTAGTACATCTAGGACATTTGCCACCATTTTTGGAAGACCTAGACATATCCAATAACCTTTTTGTAGAAATTCCTACTGCTGTACTTCCACAACATCTTCGTAAATTAAATATTGCCCGGAACGAACTACATTGGTTACCAGAAGACCCTTCTGAATATCCGCCTAATCTCCGTGACCTAAATATATCTGGGAACTGTGGCTTAGATGATTTAACAGATGCTGCATTCCCAGATATGCTTACTAATCTGAATGCAGTGGAATGTGAAATAAGTAAGTTACCACATGAATGGAATTGTTATTGTCTAACTAATCTGGACGTATCGGATAATAATATTAGCAACCTAGGTGAACTTCCAACAGGTCAAGTCATGAATATTAGTTATATGGGTAATCCATGTTGGGTAGACTCACCACCTGAATCCATGTCTAATTCGGTCCAATCGTCAGTAATAGAGGATGTTGCTGATTCAGATGTCTTTATAGATGATAGTATATTAGCAGATCAAGAGTCGTATGTAGATTCGGTTTTCACATCGGGACATTCAAGTCCCACACCTTATCAACAAGTGATAGATACCGTATACAATGGACTAATAATAATATCTCAGCGCAAAGACACTGCAGTTATACCAATTTTAAGCCCACCCCTAGTTGGGGGAGAATTCAATATGAACGGTACTGTAGACACTGGGTCTTTAGCCCAGTCTCTAGGAGCTGCCGTTATACCAATTCTAAGCCCACCACTAGTGGGCGGAGAATTCAATATGAACGGTACTCAACCTATTGAACCAATTACACATCAACCGCATAAAAATGATGATTGCGGTATAGCTGAATACAAAGAAGCAATTAGTAGATCATCATCGAATGAAGAATTACAAAAACTAACAAAAAAACCAAGTCCGTCAATTCTAAATCAAAATTATGGACCATCTTATCATAGCAACGAACCATTAATTAATGCAATCGACTATGTAGTTACATCTGGATTCAAGAGAGTTGGTTCATTCATTTCTGCGGTATCTGATATTCTCACTCTTGAATCTAATTATGAATCTATTGAAACTAGTTCAAATGCTTCAGATGCGTCACTCATAAATATTAATCCAGTTGACGGGCAGGTATTAGAACCGTTAACTAGTAGAGGTTAGTATGGTCCCGGTCGGTGGCAAAGCCACCTTGTCTTAAATACCATACTAGGCAGTAAACCGGCGTGTAAATTATAGTGCAATATTATCATTAATCCATTGTTTAATTTTTCCATATGTAGGTTGTAAAATCATATTTATACCATCAATATATGTTTGGCAATCATCGTCAGCTTTGCGCTGTAGAATAACCAGCGTATTATAAATGATATTTAATTCCTCATTGGAATAGATATTAACTATATTCTTGAATATATTATCAATATTACCAGCTGTAGTTCCTAGACCCAGTAAATCAAGTTCGGGTATAGATGTATCTATGGTAATATTTGGATTGGCAACATCGGATGATTCAATATCTTGCTTGACGGCGGTTGCTTTGTTAGTCTTTCCTGAATTTGTTACTGATGATTTATTACCACTGTCACTATTAGGGAAAACCGATGTGGTACTATTTATTGATGGAATAACAAAATCGGGTTTATTCAATATGACTTTATACATTTGAAGAGTGTGTAGTACATTAATCCGGTCGGTATTAGTATAAGTCATAATGAGTTTATCCAACCCACGTTTGGATAGTTCAATTAGCAATTCATATAATGCACGGTGACGGGGTCGAATATCTGGTGACGCTGTATCACTATAAATATGTTTGTAATAAACTACGAACCGGCGGAAAACATTAAATAGGTAATATAAATCTTCTTTAGTGTCATCATTAAAGAACCGGATAATCCCTTGACTAACACCGGGAGGTTGGATATGAAGTAAATTATCCCGGATAGTTAATTTACTACCAACTGGTGAAAATCCTAGTAGACTAAGTTGTAAGAGAGCCTGAAGCGGCTCTAGGATGTAATCGAGTTTTTCGCGCCTGCGTCCACTAAATGCACCGTACACAAATTTGAGATAGCTAGGTGTAGCTAAATAACTTGTCATATTTATTATTATGTATGCTTTTTCTATGTAAAATTCGGTAAGTCTTATTATAACATTCGTATTTGGCTTTAATATCAGGAAAAAGGGTAGTGGATAACCTGCAAATAATACCGCCTAGTATGGTATTTAAGACCATACTAACCTCTACTAGTCAAGTACCTATTTGCCACCCGAATAGGGTGGTCTTAAATAAGGTACTTGACGGTACCAAAAATTAAAAATAAATACGTGCTGTACCGTCTAGTATGGTATTTAAGACCATACTAACCTCTACTAGTTAAGTACATTATTTAAGGCCACCCGAATAGGGTGGTCATGGTCGGTCGTGAAGCCACCTTGTCTTATTAGGTACTTAACGGTACTTAACGGTATCGTAATTGCTTGCAAAATTAGACTAAACTAGTTCACCGCGGCACATAGGGCATTTCCCACTTGCATATACGCCATTGTGACATCCGGTACAAACCATATGAGTGCATAGCCAACTCACCGGGATAATATCAACTGTTTCTTCTTTACAAACAGGGCATTCACCTGTCCGCTTATAAACAAGTTTACCCGCCAGAATTTTATGGGATTTAGGGATAAATGGCAGGGTGTCTTTAGTAAATCCAGGATTAGCCGCCATGAAAATTGTAGCAAGTTCTTCACAATCGGCGTCCATATTTTCATCTAGATATTCCGTCATAGTGTTAACTACATATTTGCGGGCATCATTGTCTGCATACCCGATTGCTAGGCTCCAAAGTGCTGCTTGACGGAAATCGGCATGTTTGTCAAGTTTTTCGCACCAAATCTTATACGGATTACACCCCCTCCGTCGATTGCTGAACCAACTGTGTTGAAAGTCAAAATTTTTAGTAGTAATTAGCCATTTGAATAACAGTTCAAATTCTTCCCAATCATATAGAGAATGTCGGATATTATTTACGGCATCAATATATCCTGACCTAGCAGATTTAATTTCATATTTAATTGAAATATTTAGTTCTGGTTGTGGGTTTTTGAAATAGCATCCTAGAAAATCTTGGATATGCCGGTCTTCAGTGTCTAGGAATTCATTGAATGCGCCATTTGCAATTTTAAGTATTTGTTCGGAATACTTTTCTTTTTCAAAATTATTGAATGAGATATTATAAAATGATTCAACTGCTTCAATATCGTTACATTTTTTTGACCGGATGTCTTTTGCTAGAATTTCCGCGCATACATCATCAAATTTATAATACGGATTTTCCGGGGCTCTGAATATATAGTGTTCCTTGTTTTCAGGGTCATCTTCCGGATTAATAGTTGGTGTGGGTTCATTACCAATTGTTGTGCTAGGTTCTTCGACCGGCACGGTGCTAGGTTCTTCGACCGGCACGGTGCTAGGTTCTTCGACCGGCGCGGTGCTTGGTTCTTCGACCGGCGCGGTGCTAGGTTCTTCGACCGGCGCGGTGCTAGGTTCTTCGACCGGCGCGGTGCTAGGTCCGGGCTCACTATTATTAACGATGACTGGAATTGTTACAGTCTCAATCTCATTCATAGACATGCTTTGAATACTAGGGTTAGACATATTATAAAATTTATGCAGTATTAAGTTAAGTTGGTAATATCCTATGAGTTTAATTTGCAAAACGTTTTTTATGTATTAATAATTAAAAAATGTACTACTCACAAGATAAACAAGATGAATTTCTAGAAACTAATGTTTTTAAAGGATATAAAAATGGATATTTTGTAGATGTCGGTGCACATGACGGTGTTTCATTAAATAATAGTTTATATTTTGAAAGGTCAAGTAATTGGTCTGGAATAAATATAGAACCTATAAAAACGGTTTATGAAAAATTAAGTATTAACAGACCAAATTGCATTAATATAAATTGCGCTGTTTCAAATAATGAAGGTGATACGGAATTTTTGTGCTGTACGGGTAGAACTGAAATGCTATCAGGTATTAAGGCAACATATGATACTCGCCATATAAATAGAATAAATTTAGAAAATCAAAAGTTCCAAGGTACATCACAAACAATTATAGTACCTACGAGACGATTAGAAACAATATTAGATGAATATAAGATAACCCATGTAAATTATTTATCTATTGATGTCGAAGGTGCAGAATTTGAAGTTATTAAATCTATTAATTTTGACAAAGTATTTATAGATGTTATTGGATTTGAAAATAATTATATAGAAAAAAGTTTACCTATAATTGAGTATTTGCAGAGTAAAAAATATATTATTATTCATCGTTCGCTTGATATTTTTATGATTAATACAGAGTCCCAGTTTTACAATTCCCTATAAAAATTGTTTTTTATTTTTTTATAATTCATTTTTATACTAATTTAGTATACTAAATATTACTTACAACATGTTTAATATGCAAATGCAAGATACACGAGATTTCAGTGAGAAATCAAGAGTTGATTGGTTACCTAAACAAGATACACGAGATTTCAGTGAGAAATCAAGAGTTGATTGGTTCAGATATGAAGTATTCAAGGATACTCAGCAAAAGTTATATGAACCTACTTTAACAGATCAATTCGACCTAGATGCAACTCACCAACAAATCTATTTGTCGGACAGGGAAATGGTAGATGTAATGCTAGGTATCCCGGATGATGAATTGAAAGATATAGAAGATAATCTTTATAGGTATAGACTAGTTAAGTCAAGGTCGGGTGAAGATAGTTCGACACCTCATAAACTATCAGATATTCTTACACAAAGTCTACAAGAGATTACGACAGAAAACAAGAATACCATAATGTGTGCGTATCTTGGTATTATAAAGACCGGCAAAATTTGGAAATCTTTTGCAAATGAATTCAATACTGCAAATGCATTTTATGCAAAGAAGTCAAAAAGTTCGCGCTCTACACGGGATAATTTGCGGTGCCTAATTAATTCACATAACCTCTTGAAAATTCTACAAAGATTTATTAAGGATAATGTTCTCAACCGGATATTTGAAACTGGGTTAGTTGATACAGATATCCATCAAGCAAAGAAATGCCGCGAGATAGTTAATAGGAGTTTATCTATTTTGAGTACTAACTCAGAAAATATGGATGATACAGTTCAAATAAGTTTTGAAAAAATTGCGGAATTAGGTTCACGTATCCACAAGCCATGTCACCGATCTGGTGAGACCGGGTTTATAATGTTAGATATGTCAAATGCCTATAACAATGTTAAATACGACTTCCTGGCACATGTTCTCAAGAATTATTTGTCGCAGATTTATACTAATGAGCCTGGCACACACACTACTACTACTGCTATTAATTTGGCGAATGGAATCACACGGCTTATCCGTCTAACCAAATTCTGGGACCCGTATATTAAGGAAGAATTGAAAAGAAATAAAGGTGTTCCACAGGGTTGCCCGATTAGTGCAGACTTGTATATCATCTGTATGGATTATATCTTCCGTGAGATTATTCAAAGGACGACTAAAGACCTAGACTTGAAGCTAGGACAAGATTATAAACTCCAAGTCTATGTAGATGATATTCTAATAGAAATAATTTCGGCGCATGGTTTTCGTCAGGCACCAAATCTACTAACCTTGATGACAGAGATTTTCACGAGTTATCATTTCAAATTGAATCTTGTCAAAAGTTGTGCGACTGCTAATCTTGCGGAGGAATTGGCGCTACCAGTTATTACTCCGAGTCACAAGTATCTAGGTATTTATATGGAATCGAATCCTAAAAAGTATATTGAGTTGGTTGAAGAAGAATTCCGGAACCGTTTTCCTAGGAATCCAAAGGTACATACTTTCAAAGAAATGGAAGATAACCTAGACCAAGTATTCATGGCTAAAAACGGGCAACCCAACCATCGTGTTATAGGTATGGTTAGGGGTAAATTGAATTATAGGTTTACACCATTTGCTAAAAATAACCCTGAAAGACATATTTTCCTTTCCAGGCAAGGTTATCCTGGGTTGGCAGAAATATTATGGCCTGACCTTTCCAGTGAATAAGTCCGCCAAAATGATTGGAAATTACTGAATCATACTTTTTGATTTATTATTTTTTTAATAGTATTTTCCAAAATAGGATGATTACCCCCGTCAAAAATAAAACAATCTCCTGATTTATAAATTCATAGATTTTCTGTTTGAGTCTGGAACACCTGCAATTTGATAGGATATTGATTTTTGATGTATGATATGATGTTTCGAGACTTTTTATAGTTTTCCAGTCCAATTAAAACAGCTTTTTTTTTGAACTTTCCAGTTTGAGCGGAAATATATATTAAATGGGTTAGAAATGCTGTTTTTACCGATTTAAAATATCAGGGTCGATTACCCCCGTCAAAAATAAAACAATCTCCCTTTTTTGGGATGACATGATTTTTCTGTTTGAGTCTGGAAAACTTGCAATTTGATAGGATATTGATTTTTGATGGATGATATGATGTTTCGAGACTTTTTATAGTTTTCCAGTCCGATTAAAACAGCTTTTTTGAACTTTCCAGTTTGAGCGGAAATATATATCAAATGGGTTAG
>Ga0214923_10004907_pt1 | contig 15831 bp, 20 predicted proteins | sample LL1510_MetaG_FD_177993 | JGI IMG/M metagenome (GOLD analysis project Ga0214923, IMG submission 177993) | Freshwater microbial communities from Lake Lanier, Atlanta, Georgia, United States - LL-1510 | ecosystem: Environmental > Aquatic > Freshwater > Lake | place: USA: Georgia | collected...
AAAATAAAGAGTGGGTGGCCTTCCAGTCTCCAGGGGCTTTTAGGAGCCCCTGGGACGTTAGAAGGTTAACCCGTTAAGTTTGGCGATAAGCCGCATCACTTTTCATTCATGGTTAACCTTCTAACGTCCTTTGATTTCATCAAGAAAGCCCCTGGAGACACCAATTTGTTGGCTCGGCAACAAAAGAGACACCATGAATGGGTTCGTTTCAGAGAAAAAGGCCACCCACCCATTTGTCTCACAAAAGGGTTAATATTTTTTTCTACCAAACAGTTTCAGAATAAAAAAACAGAAATGTGGATCTTGTATCTTGTCGCTATATCAGTTATTGTAATAATCCTTATTGTAGGTATTGTAGGATTATATAGGACCAAAGTTAATCTTCTTCATCCAGACTCAGTCGGAGACACCATAAATGGGTTATCTAGGTTTGATGAAATCAAAAGAGAAAAGGCCCCGACAGGTTCATTGGAACTGTCTTCTATAAAAAACGGAATGGATCATGTTCATAATCTAGAAGAAGAGAATCAAAGACTTCAGGTAACAATAAGAACCTTACAAGATAGGTTGAAATCAACGATTCAAAATGATATTACAAGCTCCTCAAGTGTTATGAATGTTAACATAAGATTTCCACTTCCTGATGATTTGGTTGTAAAATGTAGAGAACAAATTAAATTGGTAACACACTATGTGGAATCGTCTGTTGATTCATCAGAATTAGACAAGGAAATGGATTATGTATTTGAACTAATCAAATTACTAGAAAGCAAGGCTATCGATAAGCTTGAAACAATATTTCAAAGTATTCAAAGCGTCATTTCAAATAAACAAGAACCATTAGATCATAGCATTAAGGGAAGTGTAATTCATAAACTTAGAAAAGATTTTGCTGAAACACATACTTGGTCTGATTCTGAAAGAATCGTCCATTCTCTATTGAATACAAACTCTACACAAAAAAAGGAATTATCTCAACTTATAGAATCGTGTGGACATATTATATGGGCAATGCTTTTATGTGATCCACAAATGATAATGGATTGGAGTTTATCCTTTAATGAAATGTTATTTGTAAAACATAAAACACTAAAACAAGGTGATTCAATTCCTAATGGTCATCTGATATATCCACCCATCGTCTCATCGAATGGACATGTTTGGGCAAAGGGAGATATTCTGTGAACATCAATGATATAAGATATTCTGTGAACATCAATGATTATAAGATATTCTGTAAACATCAATGATATAAGATATTCTGTGAACATCAATGATATAAGATATTCTGTGAACATCAATGATATAAGATATTCTGTAAACATCAATGATATAAGATATTCTGTAAACATCAATGATATAAGATATTCTGTAAACATCAATAAAAAATATTCTGTAAACATCAATGATATAAGATATTCTGTGAACATCAATGATATAAGATATTCTGTGAACATCAATTATATAAGATATTCTGTGAACATCAATTATATAAGATATTCTGTGAACATCAATGATATAAGATATTCTGTGAATATTACTCTTGGGATCTTTTGATTTCATCAAAACAAGATAATAAGATAAATAAAACTTAAGAAAAAAACATGTTATCCAAAGAATATATTATTGTGATAGTATGTAGTGTTGTTGCATTGATTCTAGTTATATTGTATTTTACCAAGGATAAGATTCTCAATAAACAAAGTAATATTCTTTCCAATCCACCAAATGAAACCAAAACAGAAACAAATGAACCGACTGAACCAAAGATATCCGTATTGGATCTAACACCATATACTATGGAGCAAGCATTGGAAAAGAGTTGTGTAACTATAAATCAAGAAGATGCAGTAAATCAATTGTCCAAGCAATATATGGATATGATTCAGGATCGAAATTTTTTAAGAGACAAACAATTAATGGAAATGGCTCGTTACTCACCATCTATCATAGAAAAGGCGTTATGTTTGAAGAATTATGAATTTGAAAAGTTTATTGCTACAGGAGCAGGTGGTATAGTCATGTTGATTAAAGATAAAGTGAATCAAAAAGCATTTGTAGTCAAGTTAATGTTATATAATTTAAATTTTATTTATGAAGTTCAATCATTTAGAAAATTCATGAAGCTAGGTATCGGTGTGGATATATACCAAGCTTGTCGTGTTACCATAGTCATGAATAAAGATACAGATAATATGCTTAAGGTCGGTTTACTAGTGATGGAAAAAGTGGATGACTTGCTGGATCGAATTATGTTGGATGTACCACCTAATGAAGAAGAAGACAAGAAGAATGCTCAGATTATCGGTCCTCAAATACTGCATATCTTTGAGGTGATGGAAAAAAACCATATTAGTCATAATGATTTGCATGTAGGAAATATCGGTTTGATGGGTGATGAAAAGAAATTAAAAATGTTTGACTTTGGATCATCTTCAGTGTTATGTTATTATCCAAGAACATCACTTACTTCATTTATCAAATCAATCATTCCAGACCGATATATGAATAAAGGACTATTAAAAGAATTATGGAATGTCATTGGTAATCAACTTATTCAAAAGTTTAATTCAACTTATGATGATAATGAGGATGATTACGCACCCCCAATTATTGATATTACTGATGCAGAAGTTCTATATATTAGATTCTTTCATCAAGATCTGAAAACAGAAATAAAGCTTCGAGAAGCAGCATATGAACAAGAAAAGAAAAGTTATAACTAATAAATATTTATTTTTCAATTTTCAAGTAATTGGATCTTTTGAAATACAAGAGAAAATGTCGGATACTGAACTTGAAACTGATCTTGAGGAAGAATTTGAACCAAGACAAAAGTCCAAGTCCACAACACCAGAAAAAGTCGCAAATTGGATGGATAAGTTTATCAAATCAATGTATGATCAACGTTTCGACAGGGCAAGTTGTTTATTATCAAGCAATCCGATGAAGTACATACATCCTCTCATTGTTGATGAATTACACGAAAGTTTACTCGACCCAAATAACTACGACGATGAATGCTTTGTGGAACTCTTTACAGACATTCGGTTATATTATAACCTCGAATTTCATCGTCTATATGACATGAATCTTCCCAACTACGCTAAGCGATTTTTGACAAGGAAAACAAAACCAGTTAACCCTTTAGGGTTGGCGATAAACCGCCACAATACTTTGTAAATACAAAATATTACTGGATATGTAAAGATATATCCGCATAGCGGATTGAACTTGTATAATTTTAGAGATATATGTTGGCGGTTTAGAAGGTTAAATAATTTTATTTTCTTTCAAAAATGTTTCAAATTGTAAACTGTAAAAGTATGGGAATGTATAGCATGGATCAACTCCTTGATAGTTGGGAGTTTGAAGTTGATACTTTCCAACCTTGATTGTTTCAGGTAGTTTTGAACCAGGACCAGGATAAGATATATCAATGACAAACCCACCATACTTTCTTATCAAATCTGCCTGTTCTTTAGTATTGACTTGAGTGATGACAATGGATTGATTCTTTGCAACACTTGTCAAAAATTCTTCCAGTTTATCCAATACCAATACAGAACTTTGATTTAGACGAATAAATTCATCGAGTTCACCTTGATCCAAATCCAAATCCGATTCATCAATTGCTTCATGTAATGGAGTATTTATATCATATAATAGATCAAAAGAGGAAGTGTTAACTGATCTACTCCAATCATTAGAAATGTTTCTATCATGTAATCCACATATGACAGAAACACCTTCCAATCCTCTCTTGGGTTTGAAAAAACTAAAAAACCACTCCATAACAGATTGATTTGAACTCAAAATTTGATATACTATATCGGAACTTTTTATTTCATTGTAATGTATGAACTTTATTTCATCGACATATAGATGTATGAACTTTTTTTATCAAAATATATTTTAATGGATGAACTTGTTTTATCGAAACATATAGATGTATGAACTTTTTTCATTGAAATATATAGTACTTTCATTCTGTTCTAATGGATGAACTTATACCATTGATATAATAAAGGTTTTCATCTTTAGAAATGACTGCTGGTCCATTTAATCTATGTGGTCTGTTATATTTGATATAACATGTCTCTTTTAATTTGGTAATCATAGCTGGAGCATTTGTTCGATGTACTCGACCATATTCATAATAAACTAATCCCATTTCTTGAGAATGTATACATGGTTTATCACCACTACGATGATTGCTACCATGGGATATATAGAAGGACTCATGAGGAGTTATTGAAGCTGGGGCACCTTCTCGATGTACTATACCATTCTTAAAAAATTTTCGCAATCCTTTCCATGTGATCAAAGCTGGTTTATCATGATCTCGATGTAATACTCCATTTTTATACCATTTACAAGCTCTTATCTTTTGTTTCTTACTTCCTTCATCCTTTTTCGAGAAAAGTATCACAGCTGGTTTATCATTATCCCTGTGTCTTTTACCATGTTTATAATAATATTCGGAACCATTGGTACTAATTCTTGCTGGTTTATCTCCATCGCGATGACGTTCACCAGCGATACGATACTCCACACTATTATCTGATAGAAGCATAGCTGGTAAATCATTCTCACGATGAATTATTCCATTCACTAGATAATGAACATCTTGTAGCTTTGTCACCGTTTCTTCATCCATCACATTATATTGTATTTCATCATTGTCATCATCTTTTATTTCATTTGTAATGATAAGAGTTTCGTGACGACTATTCTGTAACCATATATTGAGAAATCGTTGAGATTCATTCTCATCAAATCCAAGGAATTGACAAATGGCTTGTTGTTGATGATAATATGTAATATAATCTAAGAAACTGAATATAGTAACCCATAAATCAAATGTTAATGGAAATGTCTCTGCAGATCCACAAATTCCTTGAGATGATACAACACAAGATCCATTATCTAGCCTGTCTATATAATCAAATGTATTTAGATCTATATCATACAACTTAGTTTCCTCTTCCTCTTCCTCTTCTTCTTCTATAACGGGTTTTTGATAAGTATAAAAGGATACAGGAATGGTTATATAACGTGGATCATCAGCACATATAGTTCTAGGTAATTGGTTCAACATAGTGGATATATATCCATCTTTGTCAAACCTCCAACTCTGTTGTATTTGAAAATGATCAATTATATAAGACGAATTATTATTGGGTATTAAGGTTCTTTCCATCACAACTTTAAAATCTTCAAAATGATGATCCTCGAAATTGAGCTTTGAGTTACCAGGATTAATAAATTTCCATTCACCATGATACTCTTGTCTAATTTCTTTATCTGCGAAAAATGATATCGGTGGAGATAGACTTGTGATGCCAGTAGCACGATTAGATAAGAAATCCTGAACTATACTCAAATTATTTTTGTACTGTTCGAATTGGTTTTCAATATCGGACATGAATGAATGTATTTGCCAGCCTAACTTTGATAGTTCATCAATTTTTTCAAATATGACTTTTTTTTGTGATTCTATATTAGCATTCGAAGACTTGAGTAGGTTCAACTCATTTTTGAGTAATTCTTTAGACTTGACAATTTCATTTCTTTTGTTTCTGCACATGTTAGTTATATTGTTAATATTATTTAGTATGACTTCTATTTCCTCTTCCGTTTCTGGATATAAGGAAGTATCAATAGCGTTAACCATCTGTTGTACCATCCCCATAAATTCATCTATTTCCTTCTTCATATTCATTTTTTACTTAATAATTTTTCTGTGATTATGGAAAGAGTATTCGCGTATTTTGGGACATTTAAAAATAAATGAGTAGGTTTTATGAGAATTATTATGGACATGATATTAGTGATTTGGAAATAGTAACCCCTTTGTTTTACAATGGGGTGGGTGGCCTTCCAGTCTCTAGGGGCTCTTTAAAGCCCCTAGGACGTCAGAAGGTTAAAAAATCAGTTTCGAGAATCCAAACAAGATATTATATTTCTTGCGGGTGATTCAACATTGGATAGCAAATATTGGTTACTAGATGAACCAAGAATGCCAACTCATACAGGCTATCAATGTGTGATGAAACATGATAATCAATCTGTACCTGACGTTGCTTATTGGGTACATAGTAAAGCTCAATACCACAACATGGCTTGTATCAACGCTGCAGTGGAGGAAGCAACTCTTAGTTCAAAAATATCGAATTTGAATGCTCAAGATAAGTTTATTATGAAGAATTTGAAATCCAATGACATTTTAGTCATATCCATTGGCGGGAATGATATTGCTCTTCGTCCAACAACAGGAACCGTTATGGCTATGGCAGGACTTATGTTACAACCCATGTTCATGTTAGGTTATTACAACCCAGCTATCATGCATTTTGGTAGTTTATTCAAAACTACATTGGAAGCTTATATTCTGAAGCTAACTCATTATAAGAAACCCAGGTTAATCATTATATGCTTTCTTTATTTTCCAGATGAGAATTCTCAAGTGGATAGTTGGGCCAATAGTACATTAGCCACTTTAGGATATAATAGAAATCCTAAAACATTACAAGATCGAATGAAACTTATATTTGAAATGTGTGTGAAACAAATTCAAGTGAAGAGAAATATCAAGTTTTTACCTTTATTTGAGGTTTTAAATGGTAAAAGAACACAGGATTATGTGAAACGTGTTGAACCTTCAGGAAGTGGTGGTAAAAAGATTGCTACCAAAATTATAAATTTTATTATATAAATGATATAATAGATCTAACAATATCCTTGGTATATAATTCATGATGTTCAAGTGTTTGATGTAGAAACAAAAGGCAAGGTATCATTGATTTGAATCGAAGTAAGTTTATACAATTGTTTTGTGTCCTTTTACCATAAAGTCTTTTATGAATGGAATCAATTTGTTTTAATCCAATAGATGGGTCTGCACCCAAATGTAAAAGAAATGTTGTACAAACTAAACAATTCATTGACCATGAAGCAATAGTTATTGGATGTACTAAATCTTTAGGAATGGTTTGGAAATTATATCGTTGTAGTTTATTTCTAATTAAAATATGATTCTCTGGATCATGTTTATTTGTATGAAATATTAAATTGACTTGTAAAATATTACTTTTATCAATATTCATTCTCTCTCTTCTTATTTTATTTCAAAGCAAAATAACGGAATATAAAATACTCCGAATAGGAAATAATTCATGTTTAATAAAAACTATGGATGCAGCTATAGAAACTCGTAGCGACTTTCCTACACCTTATATATTATGTCTTATATATGCACTTTTTGGAAAATGTGCAAGTAATCCCAAATATTCTACTACATTTCGAAAGTTATGGCGTAATAACAAAGACTTTGAAGATATCAAAATTGGACTTGGATCCACAAGTCAAGTGAAAAAAGATGCTATTCAACAAGTTTTTCGAAATTCAATAGTGGAAATGGTAGATGTTCAATCCATTGTCAGAGAACAGCCTGTGGGGTATGATGAGATTATACAAGGTGCAAGACATCGAGCTATACAAGCCAAGCAACAATGTCCAGACTTTTCTTTTTGGGTGGGAATTGAAAATGGATTAGTTCAACACAAACCTGATGGTAGTTTTCTTCATAAGGAAGAAGGAACGTTTAAATATAAACGATTTCAAGAAGAAGAGGAAGAAGAAGGAACATCAAGGGAAGAAACTTGGTTTGACATTGCTTGTATTGTTATCATTTTTCCCAATGATGAGGAACATATCATGTGGAGTGATGTACTTTCTGTACCTGATTATATGATTAACGTGACATTGGATCCTATAACAAAGCAACCAATTCGTCTATGGTCCATGTCCAAAGATCCTCATCAACAATTATCAAATCGTTCCAGAGCCAAGTTTATATCAGATGGTATTACAAGTTATTTAAATCGTTTGATTCATAAATAAATAAAAAAAAATGCTTTCAAATGAATATCTAATTATTATTGTTATCAGTGTTGTCATTGTTATAGTTATTATTGCTATATATATGAAACGACGTTTCTATTCCAAAAAACCGAAAATAGTACCAATGATCGATAAATCGAACAAAATAGAAGAAAATAATTTATTAGATTTATCACCATATCAAATGGAACAAAGGTTAAAAAAGAGTTGTATTACTTTACAACAAAGCTTTCTATTACATAACAAGGATAAAATGTTACCAAAACATGTGTTAGATAACATCACTAATCCAGTATTCATGAACAATCAGGTCTTATTACTTATGGCATTGTATTCACCAATGATTATTAAGGAAGCCTTATGTCTGAAAGAATATACATTTGGCAAGTTCATTGCAACTGGTAATGGTGGTATGGTGATATCCATTACAGATATAACCAATCAAAAGGAATATGTGGTTAAATTGATGGAGTATTCGATTGGTTTCTTGTATGAAGTTCAATCATCTCGTCGATTTATGAAGTTGGGTATTGGAGTCGATATTTACAAGGCCTGTCGTGTCGATTTCGAGCTTGATGAAAATCAACATATCTTCAAAGTAGGTATTCTCGTAATGGAAAAGATAGAGAAAACTTTGGATACTTTTTTATTTGATTCAACACCAAATGTAAAAGATCAAGAGAATGCAAATCGAATTGGTGCTCAGCTCTTACAGTTATTTGATGTGATGAAACAAAATAATATCTGTCATTATGATTTACATAGTGGAAATATTGGTTTTATTGGAACTAAAATGAAAGTGTTTGATTTTGGCATGTCTTCAGTAATACAATACTATCCTGAATTAACTGTACTCTCCCTTATCAAAGGAATCTTTCCAGAAGCACCAGATGATAAAGGATTAATAAAAGAATTATGGACATGTATTGGAGATGCTCTTCTCAGAAAGCTAAATTCTGAAGATACATCCAAGCTAACCAATGTGGAAAGGATTAGAGATGTATATCTTACCTATTTCCAAAGAGATAAAGTGCAAGAGATTGATAAACGAAAATATGCTTATAACATGGAACGATTACTTAGTGGTATTCCATATAATCCCAATGATCATGAACAAGAATGGAAATTATTAAAGGAAAAAACACAATCAGATATAAGAGATAGACGAAAACGTAATCCAAAGAACTGGTCAAGATATCGATCAGTATAAAAACATTTTTTTTCTTTATTTACATTCAACATGCTTTGAGATAATGTCGATACATTCTTCTTGTTCTTTGCTCATGGTTTTGTTCTTGTGTAGACTCAAATAAACTGGCCGATTTTCGAGAATCCTTTCCAAAGCCAGTTTGGGATCGGCGCCAAGATTGATCAACATTTGAGTGCAAGTCGGACATGCAATTTGCCATGCCGCAAAGGACGTTGGAGGAATGTAGAATTTGGTGTATAAGGTATCGTGTTGATATCTTTCCATTTCTCCCTTGATAATGGAATGTCCATGTTCATTGTGTTCTGTATCCACAAGTATTTTGGTAATTTCAGGAAAACTGTAGCTATCAATTCTTCGCTTTGTTTGGGTATTCAAAGAATTTCGTTTCAAAGTATATGATTTGACTTTTTGAATCTTCATGTTTGAATTCTACACTTTTACACAAGATAATTATAATCGAAAATTGAAAAAAAAACAGAAATTTATTTCACCATTGTGGATCTCAAGTAGTTGATACATCTGTAATGTTCACCATACTTTGCAATATGAATCAAACAATCAAATTTCTTGGTAAACTCATACTTCTCTTCTTCATGTATGTAACGTAACACGTCGAGACTACCGTACTGAGCTGCTATATAAGCCACACCTGATACTTGCCACGGACAACCATTGAATAGCATATGCTTAAAACAATGGATACTATTGTATCTAGCAGCCCAATTGATAGTTTGTTCATCCCAAGGAAGAGTATCTTTCGAAGTCCAGTTATCCTCAATGTACCCGAGTAAACGAAGAAAATCACTTTGTACAGCAGCAGAGACCATTTGATGTGTAACCGCAGTCTTGGTACGTTCATGAAGAAACTTGAAAGCTTCGAATTTACCAAACCTGGCAGCTAAATGCATTGCCTCTTGATAAAGGCCAGGACAATTTTGTTGAAGAAGATACTTGATAATCTCAACAGAGCCATATTCGGCAGCTAAGTAGAGAAATGATCCTTCTAACCCTCGAGACTCGAGGGCCCCATCCGTTAATCCAAGATCCCCGACAGGTTCAATGGAACGGGTTAACGGGGTATCCAAATGTGGACGAATCCAAGTAACAGCTTTCAAAGATCCACTTTCAATGGCTGCTTCAAAAGTACGACTTGAAAACTTGCATTCTTTAGATATCAAGAAGCTCAAGATATCCCATTTCTCATGTTCGATGGCTTCCTTCGTTATGATGTGCAGATCCCATTCATCAAGTTTTCTTGATTGTTCAAAAAGGAAAGAAAGTAGTTCCATTCGTCCAAACTTTCCAATGTGCTCAAAAGACTTTTCGGTAAACCAACATCTTTCAATAATGGTATACAGAAATTTGATACACTCCATTCGATTTTTGATCACTGCCAGAGTCATGATACTTTGATCAAATGGGTATCCTTGTTCATACAAGTATTGTAGAACATTGGGTTTTCGAGCCATCACTGCAACCCTAACCATGGCTTTACTTTTCCTGTTCACTTCATACTGGGAATCAAAGTACTTGAGAATGTCCACAAAACCATGGTACACAGCTTCACGATACATCTTTGAAAAAGGGAATGGACATTTGTTTTCGTACAAATATTTGACAATGTTCAAGTGTCCATGTCGAATAGCGAAATACATGGTTGATTCACCCCATGCATGTTTTGCCGAATGAAGCATCTGTAAAGTCTCCAACGTTCCTTGTTTAGCTGCAGTATCACACAGAGTAGTAGACATGTTTTTGTGTTATGTTAATATTACTAAACAATCTGGGTAGACCGGAAAATGTATTTATTTCAGATTCATGAGATATCGAACAATGATATCATCATAGTCTTGATTCCAATTAATTAAATAATTAGTTTTAAGATTTGACAATAATTCCTTGATCACATTCATATTCTTGTTATCGTAATACACTTGATTGTAACATATTACTGGATTTCGTTCGAAATAGACAACTCTTAATCCTTTACGTACAATAGAATCAAGAAATTCTTTTTGGAAATAAAGTCTATCCAAATAGGGTAATACTTTTTTTTGAAATCCAAGGTAATGAGTTATGAGTGACCTCATATCAGAGGAAGTGAAGAATTGCTCAAGAACTATCTTGTAAAATGATAATCCCAAATAGTCAAATAAGGCCAGTGTAATTTGAGTCTTGTAATGATGTAGTAACTCTGCGCTGAGTGGAACAGCAACCATGAAATGTTGAAGAAATTGTTCAACCTCTTGATAACTCTCTATAGTCATAGGAAGTTTTGCGACCAAAGTGTTTAGAAACCAGATTCCATCTGAGTTATGTTCAACTGAAGGATATCGTTTATCTTGACTTTTAAGAAAACATGGAATCTTCTCTATATCATCTTCAGATATTGAAAAAGAAAAGTTATCTTTCTTATCGACTTTACGATATTTCTGTCCATTTCGAAGTGTGATTAACAAATACTCTAAATACTTGAGTTTTGTTAGCTCAGTACTGATACGAACTTCGATAGAATCAATAGTTGCCATGAACTTTTCTACTTTTTCTTAAAAAGAATAAGATATTTCGGAAATATAAATATTTTTCAATTTTCAAGGAACCTTGGTTAAGTGAATCCTTCAAAAACTCAAGTGAACAAAATGGCATCAAAAGGATCAAAACGCAAAATGGGCGAGATGGATGAAGTTGATCTGATTCGAGAGATTCGAAGAAAGACTCAAGATGACGATAATGTCATGGAACCCATCTTTGATTATGTATGTATTTTATTTCCACGGCAAACTAATCTATTTTTCTAGAATCATGGTTACATTCACGAAGCAGCTGCATCTGGCAACTTGCGTGCAATTCAATTATTGGTGGAGGCCAAGGTTAATTTAGAGTTGCAAGATAATTTGGAACAGAAAACTCCCTTGCAACATGCAGTGAAAAACAATCACATTGCCGCTGCAAAACTCTTAATCCGTTCTAAAGCCAGTGTCCATACTCAAGACCCTCAAGGCGATTCTGCTTTGCATATTGCAGCATCCTATGGACTGGTGGACATGACTATCGCTCTACTCAAGGAACATGCAATGGCTGACCTTCGAAACAAGGAGGAAAATACCTCTCTCCATTTTGCGGCTGAACGTGGACACCTTCACGTAATCATGGAATTGCTGAATGGTAGATTCTTCAAGGTCGATCCAAATGCTCAGAATATCCGGGTATATTACTCTATTTCATAATTGATTTGATTTTAATGTGTTGTCCTTCCTATTTCATTGTTTTTAATGTTAACTCTGTAAAAGGGTGACACTCCGTTGCATTTGGCAGCCATGTTTGGACATCGTCAAGTTGCATTGGCATTACTCAATGCTGGTGCCCATGTGTCTTGGAAAAATGAAGAGGTACCTTATTTTATAGAATTATCACTTAGTGTTAATTAGGGACAAACACCTCTGGACGTTTGCAAGTCATCTACTGATACTTGGGACATGTCTGAACTCTTGTTCCCCAAGGAAAAATAAATGAATTTACCGACACTTGTGTTTCTTTTCATATAGGACAAGTTCATGGAAGCAAGAGCCAATAAAAGTTTGTGTAGAGGAGCCTCTGTATTTTTGATACTCAAGGAATTTATTTTGGACGAGTTATCATATCTTATTGCTGAATATGCTGATACATTTTGTATAGAAGAGAAAAAGTTACGATCTTTTTATGATAGAGTAATGGATGGCTTTCAAATATGTCAAAACCAATTTTATACCACATACATGAATGGTTTATCACTTTTTCCACTTTCAACCCTTGCAGGAAAGCGAAAACATAATGATTCTGCATTAAAAGGCATATTGTCTGAGGATAGTTTATGTATATCTACCGGTTTCGAAGCAGTATATAGTGTCACATATATGGAATGTATCGATCCATCGAATATTTATCTTTGTTATTCGAAAGACAATTCTATTTACAAACATGATTTCAAGTTAAGTTCAACAAGGAAAATCGATACACTTCAAAACCCAACGTGTTGTCATGTTTACAAAGATAGACTTTATGTTGCTCATCGTAATTTAAATGCAAATATGTGTTTTTCAGTATTTAATTCTCAAACACTTGCGCTACTCTTCTCCATTCCAGCAAAAGAAAATCATCGGTGTAAACATATGGTCATTGTGAATGATATACTCTACGCATTTATAGATAAAGATAATGATAAACATACCCATTTGCAAATGTGGTTACTTAAGTTTGATGAAAATCAACTTGTTCTTATCAAGCAAGTTGATATTACTCCTATTATTGGACATCAAACCGACACACAATATCATTCTATGTATTTGATCAATAACAGACTTGTATTTGTGGAATGGTATAATTTTGAAAGATTGGATACAAAATTATATTTCTTTGGACTTGATTTGGATTTCTTATTTACTAGAGAATTACCTTATGATGCATATTATTCATGTTCTAATTCCAACAAGATTTATTTATTCATCAAAGATTATAAACTTATTACAATTTCATAATTTTTTTCAATTTTCCTCAACTGTTCACGATAAGGTAATTTCACAAACGAAACAAAGAAATGTCTTTTTCTACTAAAGAAATCGCCAAGAGCTTCATCCATGACAATTACGATTACAAAGGCTTAATGGACGAAGTGAAAGCATCACATCAATGCGGAGAATCCTGTCTACCAAGTCAGGAACCACAACAACCGAAACAAGATCCAGTCGTGACCGCTGCCCAAAAACACTTTCCAGTTCCTCCTTCTGAAAACCCAACATTTCCTGCTCCACTTTCTGAAGTATCCATCACCAAATCCATCGCCAACAATGCAGTATCGGAGTTCAAGGATCGAGTCTTCTCTCAAATTGAACCAAGTGAAGATCCTGTCAATAACCTGTCTGATCAAGTTGAAAAGAGTGAAATCAAGTGATTTTTAAGTTTGGCGAGAAACCGCCACAACACTTTGTAAATACAAAATCTTACTGGATATCTAAACAGTGGTAGCGGATTGAACTTGTATAATTTTCGAGATATATGGAAATCAGTATGATTGGATAGTTAAAACATCTTTTGATTTTATCAAAGAAGCCCTTGGCGGTTGACCTTTTAGGGTTTTTTAAACCGAAGGTTAATGAAAAAAGAAAGATTGTTATGAGTACCTTTTATTCATATGTAAAGAGAAAGTTAGAACAAAGAGCAAATGATAACAAAAAGAAATTACATGAACGTTATGCTCAAAAAATATGGGATGATAATTTTAGTAAGAATGATATAAATCGGAGTAGTCAAACTTATAATACTTTCATGGAAGCTATGAATCAGTTTAATTGGAAGTATGATTCAAGTATCTCTCAATACTTGAATCGGTATGGTATTCGCACTAAACCATTGATTGGAGATCAGGATTGGGGTCGGTATGATTTCTATAAATATGAAGGTAAAACATATTTAGATATTCGATATCAAGGAGATAAGGAAGCGAAAAAATTATTTTGAGTGGTTTTTGTAACCCTTTTGTGACGTGGCCATTTTCATGTGATTGAAAATTAACAAGGTTAATCATCAATCAATTTCTGATTCCATATACCAAATACAAATACATTATCATCCTTGTTTGAACTTGTTCGTTGAAACTTTTCATTGATGAAAAAGAAGACGGTACATGTATGTTTGATATCTAGTTTTTCCCAAATAAACCACCAATCAAAACCTTTTTGCACTTGAGCATGAACATAAAAGATGATATTGTTGCTCTTTTTGGGATTTGCATTGATTTCAGTATATATTTTTTTGAGATCCATCATATTATGGAGATGAATTATTTGAGCTAATCCATTTTCTTGGACATATTGTAGAAATAATTGTTTTCCTTGAAATCGATTTTCTTGAAAACTGATCTCAACTGTATAAATCCACATAATTTGATTACTAGGTTCAGAGTTGATCATTCTCAAAACATCCTTTTGCCATGGTAATGGATGATAACGAATGAGATCTGTTGTTTTTTCAAATTGAACAAGCTCAAAATTTGACCAAGGACCTTCCAATCGACGAGGATTATTACTCACATGAAATCTAGGTTTCTTATAAGGGTAATCATTCACATCAATAAATGTAGCCAAGTATTTTTGATAAGATGAATCACAAGCTTTTAGCGTAGCATCTTTAAACCATGCATAATTCTCCAACATGGATTTCATCATTGTCATTAACGATTTCTTCTTTCTCTTGACCTATTTTACCCTTTAAAAAAAGAAACATAATGTATTAACTAACCAAGATACGATATCGATCCACTTCCTTTTGAATGAACCATTCCTCAAATTCAGATGCTGGAAATTGTTCATGGATATTAACCCGTTCCATTGAAACGGATGGGGCCTTCTGTTCTCTGAACCCATTCATGGTGTCTCCAACTGAGTTGGGATGAAGAAGGTTAACTGAATCACTTGATTGAATTAGCCACCAACAACTGGATGTATTCATGTTTTTTTTTCGATGATGCTAACCCTAAAAAACGAGGTTATTTGAACGGATCGGAAAAAATGATTATAAATAATAAAATGAATCAATTATGGAAAGAATTGCTGCGTGAAACAAGTATTTTAACTCAATATGAGTTGTTAGATATTATTTCGAAATACAAATCAACCTTTTCAGAAGATTCTACATTTGAATCAATCTGTACTACAAGAGTTAGTTTTGGTGATCGTATAACA
>Ga0214923_10004910_pt1 | contig 15830 bp, 13 predicted proteins | sample LL1510_MetaG_FD_177993 | JGI IMG/M metagenome (GOLD analysis project Ga0214923, IMG submission 177993) | Freshwater microbial communities from Lake Lanier, Atlanta, Georgia, United States - LL-1510 | ecosystem: Environmental > Aquatic > Freshwater > Lake | place: USA: Georgia | collected...
TACTTCTGGAGGAACGATCCCATGTCGTCGCGGCTCATGCCGAGGCACGTCTGCGTGAGGTCGTTCGTGCCGAACGAGAAGAACTCGGCCGTCTCGGCGATCTCGTCGGCCGTGAGGGCGCCGCGCGGGATCTCGATCATCGTGCCGACGAGATACTTGATCTTCAGGCCCGTCTCCTTCTGCACCTGCTCGGCGACCGCGTGTACGATCTCCACCTGGTTGTCGAGCTCCTTCTTGAAGCCGACGAGCGGGATCATGATCTCGGGCTTCACCTTGATGCCCTCTTTCTGCACCTTCGCCGCGGCCTCGAACACGGCCCGGGCCTGCATCTCCGAGATCTCGGGATAACTCACGCCGAGGCGGCAGCCGCGGTGGCCGAGCATCGGGTTGAATTCGTGCAGGGCATGCACGCGGGCCTTCACCGTCTCGACCGGCAGCCGGAGCTTGGCGGCGAGGTCGGCCTGGGCCTTGTCGTCGTGGGGCACGAACTCGTGCAGCGGCGGATCGAGGAAGCGGATCGTGGCCGGCCGGCCGTCGAGCGCCCGGAAGATGCCCTCGAAGTCTTCCCGCTGGTAGGGCAGGAGCTTGGCGAGAGCCTCGCGCCGGGCCTCGAGCGTGTCGGCGAGGATCATCTCGCGCATCGCGTCGATGCGGTCGCCCTCGAAGAACATGTGCTCCGTGCGGGTCAGGCCGATGCCTTCGGCGCCAAATGCGATCGCATGGCGGACCTGGTCCGGCGTGTCGGCGTTGGTGCGGATACCGAGCGTGCGGTGCTTGTCGGCGAGCTTCATGATGAAGTCGTAGTACTGGAACACCTCCGAGTCGGTCGGCTTCATCGTCTGGGCGATCAGCACCTGCTTCAGTTCGCTATCGGCCGTCTTGATCGCGCCGGAGAAGACCTCGCCGGTCGATCCATTGATCGAGATCGCATCGCCTTCGCGGAGCGTCTGCCCGGCGCAGGTGAGCGTGCCCTTGGCATAATCGATCTGGATTGCACCGGCACCGGCCACGCACACTTTGCCCATCTGCCGGGCGACGAGCGCCGCGTGGCTCGAGACCCCGCCGCGGCTCGTGAGGATTCCCTCGGCGGCGATCATGCCGCGAAGGTCTTCGGGGCTCGTTTCGACACGCGCGAGCACCACCTTCTTGCCGGCATGCGCCAGTTCCTCCGCCTTGGCAGCGGAGAAGACGAGTTGACCCGTGGCGGCTCCGGGGCCGGCCGGCAGCCCGGAGGTCATCAGTCGGCCGCTCTTGCGGGCTGCCTCATAGTCGTGGCGGTCGAAGATCGGGGCCAGGAGCTGCGACAGGGCGTCGGGATCGGCCGACTGGATCGCGTGCTCCGGCGACATCAGCTTCTGCTTCACCATGTCGTGGGCGATCTTCACGTAGGCGAGCGCCGTCCGTTTGCCATGCCGCGTCTGCAGCATGTAGAGCTTCTTCTTCTCGACCGTGAACTCGAAGTCCTGGACGTCGCCAAACTTCTTTTCAAGCGTCTGGCGGACCTTTTCCAGCTGCTTGTAGGTGCCGGCGAACATCGGGTCGTGCTTCATTTCGGCGACGGGCTTCGGCGTGCGCACGCCGGCCACGACGTCTTCGCCCTGGGCGTTGACGAGATACTCGCCGTAGAACACGTCCTCGCCCGTGGCGGGATCGCGCGTGAAGGCCACGCCGGTGGCGCAGTCGTCGCCCATGTTGCCGAACACCATGCTCTGGACGTTCACGGCCGTGCCCCACTCGTCGGGGATCTTGTACTTGCGGCGGTAGAGGATGGCCCGTTCGTTCATCCAGCTGCCGAACACGGCGCCGACGGCGCCCATCAGCTGCTCGAACGGATCCTGCGGAAAGCTCTTGCCGGTCCGCTCCTTGATGAGCTGCAGGTAGCGCTTGATGAGTTCGCGGAGGTGGGAGTCGGTGAGGTCGGTGTCGTGGTGGATGCCGAGCTGGTGCTTGAGCCCCTCCATCGTCTCCTCGAACGGGTCGTGCTCGTTCTCGTGCCGCTTCTGCACGCCCATCACCACGTCGCCATACATCTGGATGAAGCGGCGGTAGGAGTCATAGGCGAACCGCGGGTTGCCCGTGGCCTCTGCCAGGCCCTTCACCGTCTCGTCGTTGAGGCCGAGATTGAGGATCGTGTCCATCATCCCGGGCATGCTGTCGCGAGCACCGCTCCGCACGCTCACGAGCAGGGCCTTGGACGGATCGCCGAACTTCCGCCCCGTCTCCTTCTCCATGAGCTTCATGGCGGAGGCGACCTCATCCTCAAGGCCCTTGGGAAACTTCTTCTTGTTGTCGTAGTAGTCGATGCAGACCTGGGTCGTGATCGTGAAGCCCGGGGGCACCGGCAGGCCGATCTTCGTCATCTGGGCGAGGTTCGCCCCTTTGCCGCCGAGGAGCGGCTTCATCGTGCCGTCGCCGTCGCACCGCTTTTCCCCGAAGTAGTAGATCATCCGCCCGGCCTTCCCGGCCTTGCCCTCGGGCTTGGAGGACTTCTTCGCGGCAGACTTCTTCTTGAGCGAGGTGGCCATAGGTCGAGGGGAAACCTTTCCAGAAGGGGGGGGACGGGAGACAGGCAGTTTTTCGCCGGAAAACTCGCCAGAATCTACGTTCGGGGCGAGAGGCCGTCAACGAGCGTTCAATCGTGCTTGCCGAGCCATGCATCCTTGATGCGGTCCAGCGTGCCGTCCTCGCGCATCCGCAGGATCGCGGTGTTGAGATCCTCGCGGAGCGGACTGCCGGCCGGCAGCCCGATTCCGAAGTCGAACGATTCGAAAATCGGCCCGACGAGGCGGATATCCGTCCGGTTGGATTGGGATGTGAGGAACATGAGCTGCTGATTCTCGGCCACGACGGCCTCCACCATGCCGAGCTGGAGGGCATCGAGTGCTTCGTGGATGCTCTGGAACTCCTGGGCGATCCCGCCCCGTTGACGGACGACGGGTACGGTGACGGCTCCAGCCTGACAGGCGACAGTGCGGCCTGCGAGGTCGCGCGGGCCGTGGATCGTGCCGGTGACCCGCTCCGCCGTCATGGTGGCGGTGAGCGCACTGGTGAAGGCGGCGACGAGCACGATGCCGCCGATCATCCATGCGAAGGCGATCGCGCGGCCGAGCACACTATCGACATGCTTGTCGTCGCAACCCCCGGTGACGATCGTCGAAGCGATCCACCACGTAGCCTCCCAGACACCCCGCGGATAGCCAAGCGGAAACGACTGCTCGTTGTGGCGGCGTTCAAACCACCAGAGCAGGTGCCCCGACAGGAGAGCCAACCCCAGGCCGATTCCCAGGAGTTCGAGTAACTTCCACGACAGCAGCGACTCGAGCGCCGACAGGAACCCCGTGCTCTCCCGCTGCCGGACGGCGATCCGGACGCCCGAATGGGCGATCGAGTGCGTGAGATCGATCACTTTTTCGCGCTCTTCAGTGATCGCAATCGGCCCGAGGGCTACGTCGGCCCGACCGGCGGGCAGGCATTCCATGAGCTGGGTGAATGTACCCTCGCGCACGAACTCGGTCGCCTTGCCGAGCCGGCCGGCGAGATCTTCCCAGATGTCGATCATCATGCCGGTGGGCCGGGCGCCGGTCCACTCGACCGCCGCAGCCAGCGGCGTGACCGCCACCCGCAGCCGCTGCGGAGCTTCCGGCGCGTCGGCCAACTCGGCCGCGGGGAGATGGCAGGCAACGGCCACGATCAGCAGGGCGATCGTGGGTCCGGGCAGGTGTCGTCTCATTGTGCGTGCTCCAGGGGCTGTCTCCAGGCTCGAACGCCCATCGCCACGAGGCCGCTCCCGATCGCGACGGCCGCCGCTGCGGTGACGATGACCGAGCTCGGCAGCATGGCGGGCGACGAGCCGGCCGTCTCGATGGCTGCTGCCAGGCCGGGAACGTCGCCAGCGATCGCGAGGATCGCGAGCGGCATGCTGTTGTGCGCGAGGTGGCAGGCGACGGCCGGCAAAAGGCTTCCCGTGAGGACGACGAGCGTCCCGAGCACGAGCCCCAGCACGAATGTCTGCGGCATGCGTTCGGGGAGAAGGTGAAAGAGGGCGAATGCCGCCGCCTGCATGACGATGGCGGTCCAGAGCCGCGGCCGGGTGCGGGCGTCGCCGACGAAACCCGCCAAGACCCAGCCGCGAAAGAGCAGTTCCTCGCACACCGCGGGCACGAGGGCGATGAGCGACCAGGCGAGCCAGCGGGGCTGACCCTGGATGAGCGCCACGAGCCGAGCCGACAGCTGCCGGGCCTCGGCGGAGGTCGTCCCCCCTTGCCAGGCGAGGAGCGCCGCCGCCCCGAGGAGAAACAGTCCACCCCCGAGGAGAATCGCGCCCAGCATCACGCTGGCAGAGCGCAGCGCATCCCCCGATGGCCAGCGCCAGGAAAACGTCTCCCGCAGGTCGACCCGCTGCCACCAGCCGACGAGTGCCAGCGGCGCGAGCACGGCGAGCATCTGCTGCACCGGGATCGCCCAGCGCAGGTCGTCCGGGACGAGCCCTTGCGTGTACCACAGACCGGCGAAGCCGGCGACGAGCGGCAGGAGGGCCTGCACCGCGTTCGGTCGACGCCGGCGTGCGGGGCGATGCAGCGGCGTGCCGGCGACGTCGGGGCCGCGAAACAAGACATCTTCGTCGGTGAGGGTCAGCGTTGTGAGTTGCAGGAGCAGCCACGTGACCGTGAGCGAGGAGAGGAGAGACACGGCAACCGCCAGCGTGAGCGCCAAGCCACCGCTCGGCTCTTCGGCGCCGGTGCCCAGTGCGGAGCGGGCCACGACCACCTGGCCGGCGAAGGGAATGGCCGCGAACAGCGGGCCGGTACGCACGCCGGGCAGGAGCGCGCTGCCGGCGACGGCGCTCACGAGCAGGATGACCGGCGTGAGCGTGTTTTGCGCCTCCTTGCCGCTCTTCGAGGCGGTCGTGACGGCCAGGCAGGTCGCGGCGGCGACGGCCGCCATGCCGCAGAAGGCGACGATGGTCGCGATCGTCGCCTGAACGAGGGCTCCCTCGGGGAGGGCGGCCACCACGCCTTGCGGCAGGTAGCGCACCGCGACGGCCGCCGTCGCGGCGATCGACACCACGTTGGCCACGAGGGTGGCGAGGGTGATGGCGAGCACGCCGAGAAACTTCCCGAACACGATGTCACTGATCCGACAGGGGGCGATGAGCAGCGTCTCGATCGTGCCCCGTTCCTTCTCGCCGGCGATGGCGTCGATGGCCGGATAGAAAGCCCCCGTCAGGGTGAGCACGGTGAGGAGCACGAGCATGCCACCGGCAAGTGTGGAAATGACGTTGTGCTTGAGGGGTGGCGGCCCGGCGGCCGGATCTCCTTCGAATACCACATCGAGCGGCTCGAGCAGCGTGGTCGGCAGGCCGGCCGACGTCACACGGTCGCGGGTCACGTCGCGGCCGAGCGTGCGCATGAAGGCGAGGAATTGTTCGCGGAGGGTGATGTTCGCGGGCTGTCTGGCGGAGACGCGCACCGGGATCGGCACGGTCCGTTGCGACCGGAGTGCAGCCAGGAGGCCCGGCTGCGCGACGATCCACAGGTCGATGGCACCACGATCGAGGAGCGACTCGGCGTCGGCTTGCGAGACGTCGGCGAGGGCCACGTCGGCGGGCCAGCCGGCTCGTTCACTCCGGGGCGTCGTTTCGAGCGTGCGTTCTACGAGGGCTGCGAAGCGGGCGGCCTCCGGTCCCGACAGGCCCACATGGATGGGGGCGGGCGCCGTGCGGGCGTCGATCTCCTGCGTGGCCGTGCGGAGGCCGAGGGCCGTTGCCAGTGCAAGGATCGGGTAGGTCGCCATCGGGAGCAGCAGCGTGATCACGAGCGTCCGCCGGTCACGGACGAACTCGAGCAGGTCGCGCCGGGCGATGGCGAGCGCTGCCGCGAGGGATGAGGGCTGGCCGCGGTATGTCATGGCAGAGGTTCCGAAATCGCCGCGTCCTTGCGGATCGCCGCAAAAAACGCCTCTTCGAGCTCTCCGTCCCGGCCCCGGATCCAGTCGGCGACGAGGCTCTCCCGGGTGCCCGTTGCCACCACGCCGCCGCCGTGGATGATCACAAACCGATCACAGCGATTTTCAATCTCGTGCAGCCGGTGGGTGGACAGCAGAATCGCATGTCCTTCCGCCCGGAGTCGCGCGAGCAGATCGAGCAGATCGCGAGCCCCGATCACATCGAGTGCATTCGTCGGCTCGTCGAGGACGAGCGCCGGCGGGTCGTGGACGAGGGCCCTGCCGAGCGAGACGCGCTGCCGTTGCCCGGACGAGAGCCTGCCGGCAGGCCGATCGGCGCAGCCGGTGAGATCGAGCTGTTCGAGCAGCTCGGCGACGCGCTCCGGCAGCGTCTCGTCGGGCAGGCCGTGCAGGCGGCCGAACGACGTGAAGATCTCGCGGGCCGAGAGGCGATCTGCGACGCCGGTGGTCGCCGACACATAGCCCAGTCGGCGGCGCACGCCGACCGGGTCGGTGCGAATGTCGCAGCCTGCGATCCGGGCCGTGCCGGAGGTCGGCCGGAGCAGGGTGGCGAGCATCCGGAGCGTCGTGGTCTTGCCGGCGCCGTTGGCTCCGAGCAGCCCGACCATCTCGCCCGCATCGACCGTGAGCGAGACGCCGTTCACCGCGCGGACCACGGTTCCATCGCTGGCGTGGTAGTGCTTCACCAGCCCGGCCACGTCGATCACCGGCTCGGGCGGCACGCTACTGCTCCATGACTTCGGCTTCCTTCGCCTTGGCGAGGTCGCCCACCTTGGCCTCGTACTTCTTGGTCAGGTCCTGGACTTTCTCATGCGTCAGGTCGCGTTCGTCCTCGGTGAGCGTGCCGGCGTCCTGTTCGGTGTCGGCCGCCTTGTTGCCGTCGCGGCGCACGTTGCGGATCGCCACGCGGGCCTCCTCGGCGAGCTCCTTGATCCGGGCCGTCATCTTCTTGCGGACGTCGGTGGAGAGCGCGGGGATCGTGATCCGGATCAGCCGGCCGTCGCTTTGCGGGTTCAAGCCCAAGTCGGCGGCCTGGATCGCCTTCTCGATGTCCTTGATCGTGCCCGGATCGAACGGCCGGACCACGATCTGGTTCGGCTCCGGAGCGCCGACGCTCGCCAGCGCCTTGATGGGCGTCGGAGAGCCGTACACCTCCACCTTGAGCGAATCGACGAGACCGGGATTCGCCCGGCCGGTACGGATCCCGGTCAGCGCGTGGCGGAAGACGTCGACGGCCTTTTCCATCCGTTCTTCGGCGTCGAAGAGAATTTCATCGGCGGGCATCGGGGGGCTCCGAAGGTAGGCAGGCAAGCATGCAACACAATTCTGGCAGGAGCGGCGCGCCAGCGGCAAGCGAGACGCTTGGCCCACGTGGGGCGACCGTCCCGGTCGCCAAGGCCGGACGCCTCGCGGATGCTCTTTAGCCCACGATCACGGTCGGCCGCTTGTCGGGATCGGGAATCGCCTTGTCGAGCAGATCGACGACCCGGTTGGGAATGTCGCCCTGCCCGAAGAGCACGTAGTCGAGCGCGAGCTTGAGGCTCCCTCCCTTGCTCCACCCGAAGATGATGTCGAGCGGCGCGCCCCCCTTCGTCATTTCCATCGCCACTTGGGCGATCGTGTGGGAGACCGAAACGACGTCTTTCGTCACGATGACGAATCGAGTCCCCTCCTGGCGGGCCGAGACGATCGGGGCGTTCTGGAATTCGCTGACGTCTCCGTAATGAACCTCGAGGAAGACCAGCGGCACCGTCTCCGGAATCCGGTGCTTGCGCCGGATCTCCGCCTCTTTGTCGGCGAGTGACCGGCTGCCGGGCCGATGGGGCACGAGCACACGGAACGCTCCCTCGAGCAGGATGTCGGTCCAGAGCATCCGGTCGGCATCGTCGGCGAAGCGAAACTCCTTGAGCCGCAGTTCGTCGCTCCGCCAGAATCGTGACGTGAACGAGATCGCCATTACGCAGCCGATGAAGATCGAGGCGATGATGATGCCGTCGGGTCGCTCCATGATGTTGGCGATCGTGGTGTACACGAAGACGAGCGTGATCAGCACGAAGCCGGCCTGCTTGAGCCACAGAGACGCCATGTGACCGTGTGTCGTCGTCAGCTTGTGGTGGATGTGAATGAGCGAGGCGATGCAGGCGCTCGTCATGAGCACGAGCACGCCAGTGGCATAGGCGCCGCCCTGGGCCGAGACGTCCGCCCGGAAGGCGAGCGTCACGACCAGATTGATGACGGTGAAGGCGATCACGAGCGGCCGATACGCCCCCGCCCATTCGGGAGCCATGCCGTAGCGGGGCAGGTACCGCGGCACCATGTTGAGCAGGCCCGCCATCGCCGAGGCGCCCGCGAACCAGAGGATCAGGATCGTGCTCACGTCGTAGGCCGTGCCGAAGACGCTGCCGAACAGCGGGCAGATCGGATGCGGACTTTCGCCATGGGCGAGGTAGGCGAGCGCCCGGTCCATCGCCTTCCCCTTCACCGGCTCGAGCCGCAGTTCATCGGCAGGGATCAGCGTGTCGGTGCCGGTGAGGAGCGACGAGCCGATCAGAAAAAACGACATGATAAGCGCGGCGACGAGCAGCAGTTTGCGCGTGTTGGCGACCCGCGCGTGCTCGTCGGCTGGGTCGGCGTCCGTGCCCTTCACGAGATGGATCTGGAGCACGCCCGTCTCGAAGCCCGACAGCCCGAGGGCGAGCTTCGGGAATACGAGGAGCGAGATCCCGATCGCCACCCAGGGGCCACTGCCTGCGAGGGGCGCGTGTTCGAGGTGGTACTGTCCAGACGTGATCTCGCCGATCCAGTGAGGCAGGAGCGTGGGGTGGCTGACGAGATAGAAGAGGCCTGCCGCAATGATGATCAACGACAGGCCGAGAAACGCACCCACGAGCACCGTCGCCAGCCCCACCACCTCGCTGTAGCCCTTGAGGAACATCGCCCCCAGCATCACGAGCAGGAACATCGTCACGGGCATCTGGGCCTGCATCCATGTGGGGGCATGGCCGGCGTAGATCGGGTTGCTGATGAGATGGGCCGCCGCGTCGGCCGCGGAGAGCGTCTTCGTGATCACGAAGTCGGTCGCGGCGAACCCGATCAGCACGAGCACCACGAGTTTGGCACCCCACCCGCGAAACATGCGCTCGATCATGCCGATCGACCCGACGCCATCGGGCGTCTCTTCCGCCACGTGGCGATAGATCGGCAGTGCGCCGAAGAGCGTCACCATCACGAGCACGAGCGTGGCCAGGGGAGCGAGCGTGCCCGCCCCCTCGAAGGCGATCGACGGCTGGTAGCCGAGGGTGCTGAAATAGTCGACGCCGCACAGGCACATGATCAGCGGCCACGCATAGTGGCGGTGATCATGGGACGAATGGGTCACGTGCGGCTCCTGATGACGACTGCCAGCGGTCGCACAGCGCGACTACTGCCAGGCCGGCAGTTCAATCCGGCGCTCGCGGGCCCGCTGCCGGAGGGCGTCATCATAGCGTTCGAGCAGTTGCCGCTGGGCAGCCTTCTCCGCCGCCGTCGCGCCGCCGCCCGCCTGGGACGCGGGAGGCGTCGTTTTCGGCTTGCGTGGCCGGCGGCCTTCCTTGCTCCATGCCTTGGGGTTCACCGCGAAGCGCAATTCCCTGTACATGAGCGTGCGGTCGATGCTGCGATCGAGGATCGACCCTCGTTCATCCGGCTTCGCAGCGAAGTACGCCTCGATGTCGGCCTCCCGGGCCCGTTGCCACTCCGCTTCGAGCGTCTGCTGCACCTGCTTGAGTTCGGCCGGGTCCATGCGATCGACGTTGCGGATGATCTCGTCGACGGCCCGCTTGCCGGCCCGTCCGGAAGCGTCGCCGGCCAAGAGCATACGCTCCATCTCGAGCGTCTTGTCGACGAGGCCTTCACTACGGCCGAGCCAGAGCCAGCCGAGCAGGCAGACGACGGCAAGGCCGAGTATCGTCGCCACCACCGCCGTTCGGTTGCCGGCGGGCTGTTCCGCAGGCGCAGAGGATCGGTCACGTTGCCGTACGTGTCGCGTCATGTGCCACCCGCGTTGTCGTCAGGAGTGGCCGTCGGGTCGTTGCCGTCGGCCATCGTGCAGTACCAGCGCAGGACGTCCAAATCGGTCTCGTTCGAGATCGCTTCGACATGGCCGTCGAGAAACACGAAGTTCGTGATGCCCGGATGCCGGCTGCCGAACTTGCGACTGCTCGTGTCGTCCGGAGCGGATGCAAGCCCGCGCAACGTGTCGCGAAATTGCGTGTTCGGCGTGTCGGCAGCGAAGAAGGCCGTGTCACCCTGTCGATAATGCACTTCCTCCGGTGCCCACGACGGATCACGCGGCGGAATGTGCCGTTCTCCGATGGCGAACGTCTTGCTCAAGCCGTCGGTGACCTGTGCCGCTTTGACACGGGAAAATGTATGGATGGGGCCGGCATATTTGACGTCGTTGCGCGGATCAGCCGCCTCGTCGCCCGGGTAGGAATCCGGCGATGAGAACGTGTAGTACGCGCCGGGGTTGGCGGCGTAATCGCCCCCCGCGGCTACGCCGATGCCAGCGCTCGGAGGGGCGTTATTGTTGTCGTCGAAATTCCGGTCGCTGGCGGGCGCCCGCCGGCTGGAGCAATAGTATCCGGCGACCGGCGTCCGCATGGCCCGGTTATTGGCAGCGTCGTAGACGGCTGCGGTGGGCACGTACGCGTCGAAGATCGACTGCTGTTCCATGAATGGAAGCAGCCGGAAGGCCCACGAATAAGCCTCGCGATACCGCGTGTCCGGAAGGTCTTCCTGTACGCCTCCGGGGCTGCGGGTGTCGCGGCCCTTGGGAAACACCTTTTTCACGCCCTCGTGATTGGCGACAGCCAGGCCCACCTGCTTGAGATTGTTGGTGCAGGAACTGCGGCGGGCCGACTCGCGGGCAGCCTGCACGGCCGGGAGCAAGAGCCCGATGAGCACGCCGATGATCGCGATCACGACGAGCAGTTCGACGAGCGTGAATGCGGTCGGTCCGACAGCAGGGGGGCGGCGCGTAGCTCGCATGGAAGGATGCCCTCTGAGGTGGGAGGAAACGGGGCGGCTCGCGAGTGACACAGATTTTCCGACGGGACCACCACCGCGTCAAGCGTTGGGCGGAGGCGGTATTCCAGCCGCATTCAGCGGCATTTATTCGCGGCGGCCGCTTACGAGCGTGCCCACCCGTTCGCCCGCCACTGCCCGTTCGATGTTCCCCTCCTTGCGATAGTTGAACACCAGGATCGGCATCGCATGTTCCATGCACTGGGAGATCGCGGTCGCATCCATCACGCGCAGGTTCTGCTCCCGCATCTGCTGGTAGCTCAGGTCGCGATAGAGGATCGCGTGCGGATTCTTCTCGGGGTCGTCGGAGTACACGCCGTCGACACGCGTGGCCTTCATGAGAATGTCGGCTTCCAGTTCGAGCGCGCGTTGGGCAGCGGCGGTGTCCGTCGTGACGAACGGGCTGCCCGTGCCGGCCGCGAGGATCACGATCCGGCCCTTCTCGAGATGCCGTCGCGCGCGCCGTCGAATGTAGGGCTCGGCCACGCCGTCCATGCGGATCGCGGTCATGAGCCGCGTCTGGGCGCCCAGGCTCTCGAGCGCGTCCTGGAGCGCGAGCCCGTTGATCACGGTCGCGAGCATGCCCATGTAATGCGCCGTCGCCTGCTGCACCCCCGTGTTGCCTGCGGTGAACGAGCCACCCCGCAGGATGTTGCCGCCGCCAATCACCACGGCGAGTTGCACGCCGCGGGCCGCAGCCTGGTAGGTCTGATGGGCCACGTGCAGCACCTCCTCCATCGAGATGCCGCGTTCCCCGGCGCGCACGAAACTCTCGCCCGAGAGTTTCAGCAGCACGCGTGCGTAGGGCATGGCGTCCACGGGCATCCTTCCCGGTTTGGAACGTTCAGCGGCCGCAGGTCCGCTGGAACGGGCCGCGTTGGCGTCGCGTCAGCCGCCCAGTTTCCAATTTTCCATCCGCTTCACCTCGAGCCCAGCCGCCTTCGCGACCTGCCCGACCGTCTGCTTGTCGTCCTTCACGAACGGCTGTTCGAGGAGCACGCACTGACTGAAGAAATTTCGCAGCCGGCCCTCGATCATCTTGGCGATGATGTTTTCCGGCTTGCCTTCGCCGCGGGCCGCCTCGGTGAGGATCTCGCGCTCCTTGGCGACTGCCGCCGGATCGAGCTCGTCTTTCGTCACGGCCTTCGGCGCGAGCGCCACGACGTGCATCGCGATTTCCTTCGCGGTGGTCGCCGCTTCGGGAGTGGTCGTCTTGCCGGCCACTTCGACGAGCGCGGCCTTCGAGCCGTCGTGGTGGGCGTAGCCGCCGCACGGCGCGTCCACCCGGCAGATCCGGGCGAGGTCGAACACTTCGCGCATCCGGTTGAACAGATCGTCCTTCAGTTCGCCGAGCGTCTTGTCGGGGTGGGCCAGGCTCTTCTGGGAGAGCAGGTCGGCGGGCGTCGTCGCGCCCGATCCGAGGGCCAAGGTCTTGGCGATGTCGTTGGCAAGATTCTTGAAATCCTCGCTGTTGGCGACGGGCGCGCTCTCACACTTCAGCTCGATCATCGCGCCGACGCCCTTGGCCGGATCGGTGTACACGGCCAGCCGGCCCGTCGACATCTCGCGGTCGGCCCGCATGGCCTGCGTCTTGATTCCCTGCTTGCGGAGCCACTCGACGGCCTGCTCCGTGTTGCCGCCGCACTCCTGGAGCGCCTTTTTGCACTCCATCATCGGGAGGCCCGTCTTGTCGCGGAGGGCCATCACCGCAGCTGCTGTAATCTCTGCCATGGCTCGTGTTTCGAAAGGGCCTCAGACTTTGGGGGGCTTGGGGACGGCGCGTTTGGCGGTCGCCCGCGGCTTGGGGCCGGGCTTGCCCGAGGCGTCGCCAGAGTCGGCGCCTTCGGCGGCCACCTGGGCCTCCGCGGCCACCTGCGACTTGCCTTCCAGGATCGCGTCGGCGAGCCGGGCAGCCACGAGCTCGATCGAGCGGATCGAATCGTCGTTGCCAGGGATCGGCAGATCCACCATGTCTGGATCGCAGTCGGTGTCGATGAGGGCCACCGTCGTGATGCCCATCTTGCGGGCCTCGTTGACGGCGTTCTTCTCCTTCTTGGGATCGAACACCACGAGGCATTCCGGCAGACGGGCCAGCGTGCGGATGCCACCGAGGTTGCGTTCCATCTTGCGGAACTCGCGCCGCAGCGACGACTGCATCTTTTTCGAGTAGGCACCGAATTCCTCCGACGGCATCAGCTTCTCGAGTTCCTCGAGGCGGGCGAGCCGATTGCGGATGGTGCGGAAGTTGGTGAGCGTGCCGCCGAGCCAGCGATCGCTGACATACGGCATGCCACAGCGGGCCGCCTCGCGGGCCACGGCTTCGGCGCCCTGCCGCTTGGTGCCGACGAACAGCACGAGGCTCCCCGATGCGGCCACCTGCTTGAGATACTTGCGCGCTCGCAGCAGGCCGCGGATCGTCTCGCGGACGTCGATGATGTGAATGAGGTTCTTGCGGCCGTGGATGTACGGCTTCATCTTCGGGTTCCACCGACTGGCACGGTGGCCGAAGTGCACGCCAGCTTCGATCAATTCTTGGGCCAAGACGTTCGACACGCTTCTTACGCTCGCGGAGGGAATGGGAAGACCGGGGGCAACGGAGCACCGCAAACTATCGGGTTTTTTCCGCCCCTGTCAACGCACGACCGGCATCCCCGGCGCAGGCGTCAAACCCGGCCCGAGAACGGCCCACAGCAGGCGTGGCACGGCCTGTCACCGCTTGAATCGGCCTCTCGGGCCCAACTACACTCGCCGATTCGGCATCCCGGACCGATTCAGCCGTTTTCCCACCCCGAGCCAGCCGCCCATGCGCCACGTCCTTTCCGCCACCGTCCAGAACGTGCCCGGCGTGCTGGCCCACGTGTCCGGCATGCTCGCCTCGCGCGGCTACAACATCGACAGCCTCGCCGTGGGCGAGACCGAAGACCGCGGCTTTTCGCGGATGACGTTCGTGCTCCGTGGCGACGACCGCGTGCTCGACCAGGTGCGGCGGCAGCTCGAGAAGATCGTGACCGTCGTGCGGGTCGACGACATCAGTTCGCGGAACTACGTGGAGCGCGACCTCGCGCTCATCAAGGTGGCGGCGCCCGCCGGCCCGGCTCGCACCGAGGTCAAGGAGCTGGCCGAGATTTTCCGCGGCCGCGTGGTCGATGTGGCCGCCGACAGCGTGATCGTCGAGATTTCCGGCACCGAAAAGAAGATCGAGGGCTTCGTCGAATTGATGCGGTCGTTCGGCATCCTCGAACTCGTGCGCACCGGCCGGATCGCGATGGTCCGCGGCAGCGCCCCCACCCGCGAGCTCACCGAGGCCGCCGACGGCGCTCGTCCCGCCGACTCGGCTCCCGCCCGCGAATCACTGGCCTGACCCACCGAACCCGCCCCTCGAACCCCCTGGAGTGATCCCTTGGCAGCGACGATCTACTACGACTCGGATGCGGATTTGAAGGCCCTCGAAGGCAAGACCATCGCCATCATCGGCTACGGCAGCCAGGGCCACGCCCAGGCGCAGAATCTCCGTGACAGCGGGCTGAAGGTGGTCGTGGCCCAGCGGCCGGGCGGTCCGAACTACGACCTCGCCAAGAAGCACGGCTTCGAGCCGATGAGCGTCGAAGACGCCGTCAAGCAGGCCGACGTGATCAACATTCTCCTGCCCGACGAGCTGCAGGGCGACGTCTACAAGACGTCGATCAAGCCGCATCTCAAGAAGGGCGCCATCCTGATGGCGAGCCACGGCTTCAACTTCCACTTCGGGCAGGTGGAGCCCCCGGCGGGCCACGACATCCTGCTCGTGGCGCCCAAGGGCCCCGGCCACCTCGTGCGCAGCGAATACGTGAAGGGGGGCGGCGTGCCCTGCCTGATCGCGCTCGGCCCGAACGCCTCGCCCGAAACGAAGAAGATCGGCCTCGCCTACGCCAAGGGGATCGGCGGCACCCGTGGCGGCGTGATCGAGACCACGATCGCCGAGGAGACGGAGACGGACCTTTTCGGCGAGCAGGCGGTGCTCTGCGGCGGCGTCTCGGAGCTCATCAAGGCCGGCTTCGACACGCTCGTCGAGGCAGGTTACCAGCCCGAGATGGCCTACTTCGAGTGCCTCCACGAAATGAAGCTGATCGTCGATCTCTTCTATCAGGGCGGCCTCGAGTACATGCGCTACAGCGTGTCGAACACGGCTGAATACGGCGACTACACCCGCGGCAAGCGGATCATCACCGACGAGACCCGCAAGGAGATGAAGAAGATTCTCGAGGAGATCCGGTCTGGCGAATTCGCCCGTGACTGGATCCTGGAGAACCGCGGCGGGGCGGCGATGTTCAAGAGCACGCGGCGCCGCGAACGCGAGCACAAGCTCACGGAGACAGGCCGTCGCCTCCGCAAGATGATGAAATGGATCGACAGTAAGGAGGTTTGATGACTCCTGAAGAATACGAATCGCGGCGGCTCTACGAGCAGCTCCAGCCGGGCGACCGGGTGGAGGTCATTCATGGCGTCACCGTCGGCTCGAGCGCGAAATGGACGACGACGACGATCGGGAAGGTGCTTCGCACCGAGCGCCGCCGGCACGGCCTCCATTTCCAGCGCAACCCCGACGACAAGGTCTACAGCGACGTCGTGATCCTCGCCCGCGACGACGGCGAACTCACCACGGTCACCGTCGACGAGTTCACGCGTCTGCGCCGGGTGTGAGGTAGGGCAGGATGCCCGGTTGAAATCCAGCGGGCGGAGGCCCGCCAAGGAAAAACGGCATGAAGCCGTGTTTTCCGTGAAGCCGACGAGTTCACGCGTCTGCGCCGGGTGTGAGTGGGGCA
>Ga0214923_10004913_pt1 | contig 15819 bp, 15 predicted proteins | sample LL1510_MetaG_FD_177993 | JGI IMG/M metagenome (GOLD analysis project Ga0214923, IMG submission 177993) | Freshwater microbial communities from Lake Lanier, Atlanta, Georgia, United States - LL-1510 | ecosystem: Environmental > Aquatic > Freshwater > Lake | place: USA: Georgia | collected...
GTTTATCTGAGGCGCTCGCTTATTTGGGTAGGCAACCCCTGGAATTTTCTGCTGAAGGTGGGTGGAATCTTGTGAGTTACCAGGGATGTGTGTTGGGATGGGTAAAAATGATTCAAAACCGGATAAATAATTACTATCCTACTCAATGGAGAATTCTTAAAGTAGCTAATCACTAGATTTCTTGGCAACTCATGTAAATGCAAGTAAATTTGTTATCTTAATAGGTTGTTTTGAATAAGCGGTTTTTCATTTTTATCTTCTGTTTTTTGCCAGTGTTGCCCCGGGCACAGATGAAGATGCTCGTTTTGGGTAAATGTCCTGATTGTTATGTACAATATAAATTGAATGCTGCTGAAACACCTGCAACGGTGGCAGCATGGGCTGGTATACCGGTTAATCAGTTATTAAAGTTGAATCAACTCTCATCAGTTGAAACGATTGTGCCTTCGCTTAAAATTCCGTTGAATGCTCAAAATTTATTGTCTCAAAAATCATCATTACCCGTTTATCATGTGGTAGAAAAAGGGGATAATTTATACCGACTCAATCTTCAGTATTTTAATCCGGGAATCAATAAAATAAAAGAATGGAATCAGCTCAAAAATGAAACCGTGAAAGATGGCGAAGTGCTATTGGTTGGATATTTAGGAGCAAGGCCACCCATAATAGGCTCGGATCAAGTTCCTGCTCAAACTTCTCCACAAACCACTCCTCAATCTAATTCAACGCCACTTCCGGCTCCGGTTGTTTCTACTTCGAATCCAACAACTACATCTTCAAATGTAAATACAACTTCACCAGTTAAAGAAACTCCCAAAAATATTCCGGTGCCGGCTTCACCTGAAGTAACAGCAGCAGAAGGATATTTTGCTTCACAATATAAACCTTCCAATGAGTCGAGTCAGCTCATTGCATTATCCGGCTCAGCCGGTATATTTAAATCAATTACCGGATTTACTGATCAGCGATATTATGTGCTCATTAATGACGTAATTCCGGGAACAATCATTAGAATTACAGTTGATCAGGTTAAATATATTTGCGCTAAAGTGATAGGTCCCGTGCCTGAAAACAAGCCCAATAAAGGATTATTAATAAGAATCAGCAATGCTGCAGCAGAAGCATTGGGTATTGCTGATGCAATTTTTCCTGTTATCGTTCAGTATTTTGAAAAAAATTAGAAGTATGCAAACAATGTTTAAAGCCCTTTTATTACTAGCAACTTATTTGCCTTTCGCTTGTGGAACAAAAGCGCAAACTGGAGCATTGCCACCTGCACAGTTTCAGCAACAGCTTTCGGCTATCCATCCACAGTTGCTGGATGTTCGCACAGCAGGAGAATATCAACAGGGACATTTGGAGAATGTATTGCAGGCAGACTGGACCAACCGGGCCGATTTTTCTGAACGAATAAAATATCTGGATAAAAATAAGCCATTATTTGTTTATTGTGCTTCTGGGGGTAGGAGCGGACAAGCCGCAGAATGGTTAGCTACTCAGGGATTTTCGCAGGTGGTAAATTTATCCGGAGGCATAATAGCCTGGAAACAAGCTGGATTGCCGGTAGTTTCAGCGGAGGATACCCGACAAATGAGTATCGAAGCGTATAATAAATTGATACATTCAGCGGCTGTTGTATTGGTAGACTTTGGTGCTGAATGGTGCCCGCCTTGTAAAAAAATGGAACCGATATTGGCATCCCTACAAAAGGAAATGGGGAAAAATTTTACACTAGTAAAAGTAGATGGGGGAAGAGATATCGATTTGATGAAACTGAACGGAGTTTCGGCCTTACCTGTATTTCTGGTATATAAGAATGGACAAGTAGTATATCGGGGAGATGGTGTTCAGGAGAAAGCTACTTTGCAAAAATATCTGCAATAGTTTACATGGGTGCAATTCGGTATCCCCTTAAAAATTCGGGGATAGTCATTCTTTTTTTTCCTTCTAATTGCAACTCCTGCACTGCAATCCATCCATCAGATGTTGCAAAAAGTAACTGATTTTTTCCGTCGGATTCAATTGTGCCGGGTAAAAACGTATGCGCCTTTACTATAGGATGGGCACTATATATTTTCAACGTTTTCCCATTGAGTTGTGTAAGGGCTCCCGGACTTGGCGATAGTCCCCTAATCAGATTATGAATGACCTTTGCAGGTTGATTCCAGTGGATGATGCAATCTTCCGTAAAAATTTTGGGGGCAGTATGAAGGGGTTCCTGCAAAAGATTTTCTTGAGGTTGTTCCTTCAATTCCCCGGAAGCAATGCCACGGATTGTTTTTACCAATACCTCCGATCCCAAAACACTTAGTTTTTGATAGATGGTACCTGTGTTTTCGTTTTCACCTATTGGCATGGAAGCCTGCATTAATATTCCACCGGTATCTATTGCATGTTGCAATCGAAAAGTAGTTACGCCGGTTTCTTTTTCACCATTCATCACTGCCCGGTGAATTGGAGCTGCCCCTCTGTACTGGGGCAATAGAGATCCATGAACATTTATGGTTCCCAAAGGGGGCATATTCCAAACAATTTCGGGTAACATCCTGAAAGCCACTACTACCTGAATATCTGCCCGGTAACTTCTTAATGTTTCAATAAATCCTGGGTCTTTGAGTTTTTCGGGTTGCAGAACAGGAATATTTTTTTCTACTGCATATTTTTTTACAGCAGAGGGCGAAGCGTTCAATCCTCTTCCGGAAGGTTTATCGGGTGCAGTAACTACTGCAACTACCTTCATACCTGCACATACGAGACCATCCAATGATGTTACTGCAAAATCGGGGGTTCCTAAAAAAATAATGCGAAAATCTTCCGCTTTCATTGGGCAAAAATAGGTTGAATCGGCTGTAAGCAAACAAAAGTGAAGGATTTGAGTGCAGTTTAAGGACCTTTTTTATAAGTATTCCTGTTAAACGAAGAAATTATTCGGGAAGGATTGTATTTTAGCGGCGGGGATTTTCTGTTATTCCGTTCGCAAACTTGTGATGAAGCCAGCCAATCTGGCAATTTTGCCAGTAGTGGATCTGCAGTCGACTCCCTTTTTTATCATTTTAAATTGACAACATGCAACAAGTAAAAAGCGGTGATACCATTCAGGTACATTATCATGGAAAATTAACCGATGGAACTACATTTGATTCTTCTCAAGGGCGCAATCCCCTGGAATTTGAAGTTGGAAGCGGAATGGTAATTCCAGGTTTTGATAGCGGTGTTACCGGAATGACGATAGGTGAAAAAAGAACCATCGTTATCCCTGCAGATCAGGCATACGGCCCTCGCGCAGATGAAATGATTATGGAATTTCCAAAAGCACAATTCCCACCCGATTTAGTTCCTGAAGTTGGAATGCAGTTAAATATGAGTAATGGAAGCGGACAACAATTTCCCGTACGTATTGTGGAAGTGAAAGAAGAGGCAGTGGTATTGGATGCCAATCATCCTTTGGCAGGAGAAACTCTTCATTTCGATTTGGAATTGGTTGCAATTACCAATAGTAAGTCTATGATCATCATGCCCTAACCTGCTAAATCTGTATTTTAAAAAAAGGTCCCGATTGATTGTTTCAGTTGGGACCTTTTTTTTAGTAAAATTTAAATAGCAGCAGTATTCGAATTGTTTCGGGAATACCACCAACCTACAAATGCCCCGCAGGCTGTCCATCCCACCATACAATCGATGAGGAATGCACGGTTGTCGAATATTTTATACCAGATAAATGTGCTATAAGGAATTTGGATATAAACAATTAAACCCATCGCCAAAGCCGCAACCCAATAGGTAAAAAAACTGCTTGTACGAAATTGTTGAATGATCCAGCAAAATAAAAGCACCATCAAAATACTGGAAACCAAACTTCTTAGCATATTCATCCCCATTTTACTTCCACTCATAGAAAACCCTTCATGATATTGAATCATGATTTGTGGCTGTCCTTCCCAGTTTTTTGCCAGTTTCATCTGATCATCCATCGAAGTTCCCAATGGTGCTGAAGGAATTAAGTAACCTCCGGGCTTATCCAGTTGCTGTTTCAAAAATTGCGTAATGGTATCCTGTTTAGGCGTGTAACCTTGTGCTGGTAAATGTAGATTTAATACCGTCCAGGATAAAGTTTGTGCGAGGAAAATAATTATTCCTCCTATCAACGAGGGAATTAAATATTTTTTCATCTTTTTTATAGTAAGGTACTACAAAATTGTTTTACTACTTCGGATAGCTGATGTATATTTAAAATTATACTAAGCGCGTATGAGAAAACATCAACCATATTCCGTTGCTGAGCGAATGATGCGGTATGTAATGATTGATACAACCAGCGATCCTGCATCCGATCAATTTCCGAGTTCTGAAAAACAACTCAATTTAAGTAGGCTTTTGGTGGAAGAACTAAAGGCTTTGGGAGTGGGGGATGTAATTTTGAATGAAGATGGATATGTAATTGCCCGTATTCCTTCAAACGTGCAGGAAAAAGTTCCTGTGATTTGCTTTTGCAGTCATGTGGATACAGCTCCCGATTGTTCAGGAACCGGAGTAAAACCCATACTTCATACAAATTATACTGGTGCAGATATTCTTTTGCCCGATGATTCCTCTCAGGTTATTAGCGTGACCGATTATCCTTACCTGAAAAACCATATTGGTAAATCTATCATAACCGCTTCCGGAACAACCTTATTGGGCGCTGATGATAAATCGGGCGTAGCCATCATTATGGATACGATTGCCCAATTACAACAGCAACCTCAGATTCCACATGGTGAATTGGTAATCGTATTTACACCGGATGAAGAAACAGGCAGAGGAACTGAAAAATTATCTGTTGCCGCCCTAGGAGCAAATGTTGGATATACATTAGATGGGGGTGAATTAGGTAGTTATGAGGAAGAGACTTTTTCCGCTGATGAAGTGAAAATAACAATAGAAGGAGTTATGGCGCATCCGGGTTATGCTAAAGGAAAAATGGTAAATGCTATCCCTATCGCTGCTGAATTAATTACCCGAATTGCCAATGCTTTACCTGTACCTGAGCAAACAGAAAATCGAGAGGGATTTGTTCATCCTCACACAATGGAGGGGAATGCAGAAAAAGTAACCATCCGCTACCTGATTCGTGATTTTGTGGTTGAGGGATTGATTCACTTTGAAGAAAAAATACAGGAACTAACAAATCAGATGGCAGCAGCTAATCCCGGAGCTAAATTTATGTGTATCACTAAGGAACAATACCGCAATATGAAGTCAGTTGTTGATCAGTATCCTGAGATATTCCTAAATACAAAGATTGCTTATGAGCGGGCTGGTATTGATATGCAAATTCATCCCGTAAGGGGTGGAACGGATGGGAGCAGACTAAGCTATATGGGACTCCCCTGTCCCAATATATTTACCGGTATGCAGGCAATTCATAGTAAGCACGAATGGATAGGGGTTGCTGATATGGAACGGGCAGTCGATGTGCTGATCGAATTGGTACAGGTTTGGTCGGGTAAATAAATATTTGTTATTCAATTACTTATTAATTTGCAATGCGGTTGCAAATTTGGTGAATGATTTCCATTTGTCATAGTTTTTTCTCATTCATACAGGCAATAGTTTCCGTTTATCCGAAACCTAAAAAGACCTTTTAAAATGTAGTACCTTTAATAAAATTTTTATATATGAGTATCCTTATAAACTATTGGTTTCTTTGGTTTGCTTTATTGATATTACTAACCGGACTTGTTACCGTAAATCAAGGAACCATTGCAGTAATTACCTTATTTGGAAAATATCGTCGCATTTTGCATCCCGGACTCAATTTTAAAATTCCTGTTTTAGAAAAAGTATATAAAACGGTAAGTATACAAAATCGTTCAGTTGAGTTGGAGTTTCAGGCAGTTACTCTCGATCAGGCGAATGTGTATTTTAAAAGTATGTTATTATATTCTGTTTTAAATCAGGAGGAACAAACTATCAAAAATGTAGCATTTAAGTTTATCAGTGATAAAGATTTAATGCAGGCTTTGATACGAACCGTTGAAGGAAGTATTCGCGGATTTGTTGCCACCAAAAAGCAGGCAGAGATTCTTGTGCTCAGGAGAGAAATTGTTGAATTTGTGAAAGAACAAATTGATCAGTCTTTGGAAAGCTGGGGATATCATTTACAAGATCTTCAGATTAACGATATCACTTTCGATCAGGCTATTATGGATAGCATGAGTAAAGTGGTAGCCAGTAACAATTTGAAAGCAGCTGCTGAAAATGAAGGTCAGGCACTTTTAATTACCAAAACCAAAGCAGCTGAAGCAGAGGGTAATGCCATCAAAATTTCAGCTAATGCCGAAAAAGAAGCAGCACGTTTAAGAGGACAAGGAGTTGCACTTTTCCGTGAAGAAGTTGCTCGGGGTATGTCGCAAGCTGCTGAACAAATGAAACAAGCTAATTTAGATACGAATGTGATCTTATTTAGTATGTGGACAGAAGCCGTTAAAAACTTTGCTGAGCTGGGTAAAGGCAATGTAATATTTTTAGATGGTAGTCCGAATGGTATGGAACATACTATGGGGCAAATAATGGCGATGATGCAAATGAAAAATAAAAAAGCTGAGTGATTGAGCTTTCAAAAAAAATAATTTTCACAAGGTGATTTGTGTACTTGGGAAATTTGGATTTTTTTGTTAGGAAGTGAATTGTAAATAAATCAAAACCCCAGCGGCAATAGTCATAACAAGAAATGCAAGGAACCCCAAGATGTTGGTTCGAGTATTATTTACATAAATTCCCATAATTTTTTTATTGTTTGCAATGTGTAAAATAATTGCAATTAAAACGGGTGCAGTAATGCCATATAGAATGGCAGTGTATATAAGTGCATCTATAGGTGATATGCCTAAATAATTCATAGATAATCCGAGCAGGAGTGAAATTGCAATGATTGTATAAAATCCCCTTGCTTCATGAAATTTTTTACTGAGCCCTTGTTCCCAACCAAATGTTTCAGCGAAAATATAAGAAAGAGAACCACTTAATACAGGAATGGCAATTAGTCCGGTTCCAATAATACCTATAGCAAATAATAAATATGCTGCATTACCCGCAAGCGGCTGCAATGCCCTGGCAGCTTCTTCCACGGTATTGATATTTCGCACACCGCCTTGGAATAATACGGTACCTGTGGTTAAAATGATAAAGTACATAACAAGTCCGGAGAATGCCATCCCCAAATCAACATCTTTATCTACATCATGAATAAAATTTTTATTAACTATTATTTTTTTCTGGCGGCTTTTTTGTTCTTCTACTTCTACAGATGCCTGCCAAAAAAATAAGTAGGGAGAAATTGTTGTTCCTAAAATGCCAACCAACACAGCCATAAACTCCTTCGTGAATTCAATTTTTGGAATAAATGTACTTTTCATAATCACAGAAAAGTCTTGTTTATATAAAAATGGAACAATAAAATATACCAACATAACAATGCACAGGTATTTTAAAATGGATGCCATTTTTTGATACGGCAAATAGATAATTAACAATAATAACATAACGGTAAAGCAAACACTGAAAAATCCTGCATCTATCGATGGAAATAAAAGATTCCCTACAGCTCCCATGCCGGCAATATCTGCTCCAATATTCATAACAATGGCAGGAAAACTAAATAGGAGCATTATATATAAGATAACTGGGTGATAATGCTTTTTAAGTGTACCAGTTAAACCTTGTTCAGTTACAATACCAATTCGGGCACACATTTGCTGAATTGCAGCCATTAAAGGGAATGCCAGTATGGATGTCCAAAGAGTAGATAATCCATAAGCCGCCCCAGCTTGCGAATAGGTAGCAATTCCGGATGGATCATCATCACTGGCTCCGGTAACCAATCCTGGTCCTATAAGCTTAGAAAATCTTTTCCATTTGGTGCTGAATCCCTCATTTTGACCCGATTTTTCGGAATTTCTAATCATATAACACTTTTGAATCTAATACAAATTAGTTTAATTCTATGTATTCCTTTCATTTTTTGATTTTTATATCTTTGCGCAATTCCTGAAAAATAATAGATTGGGTAAACTGATTTTTTATTCATGTGATCATTCAACATGATCAGTTTCGAATTTACTTTCACTAATTATTTTATTTTGTTAGTGAGCTTATATTTATCGAACTAGTCAGCCTAATGCCTTGTTAAGTTAGTTAACTTGCAAAAGTTAATTCTTCATTGAATTGCTGTACTGATGTTTCATTTAATAGCAAGTCTTTTACAGCAAGTAACATGGATCGGTTTGAACCAAAACTTTCCCTACTGAAATTAAGTAGGGTAGTAATTTCTAAATCGCTTAAAGATATTTGCGCAGCTTCCTTGTAAAATTGATTCAATCCCTCTTGATATTGAATTTCAATTGCTTTGTATACGGTTAGCATTTTTTTGTAATCGGGCGTATCTTTTTTAGAAATCCATCTGATAAGTTGTTCATAAAATAGAATTGTTTCTTGTTGGTATTGCTGAAAGAAATCGAACTTAATTGATTTCGATGAACGACTCAGTTGATAGATATTTTTCGAAACATCCTGCATGCTTTTAGCAGCATGTAAAATGTTTCTTGCTGAAGAAATGTATAGGTTTAACTCACTATTTTGTAAATGATAATTCTTTTTTCTAAATAAAAGAAAGTCAGACTGAATTTCTCCATGGTGCTCTTTTAACCAGGTATATTTTTCGTGTATGTTACTTGTATGGAATTGATGTTGATTGGAAATTTCATCGAATGAAGCAATTTGTAATCGGGTTGTATCGGTTATTTGAAGTAATGATGCGTTTAAATAAATCGCATTATACATAAAATAGCCAACTTCCTGTTGCAGTAGTACGCCGGCGGTTTCAGCATCACAGTTTTCGGGTTCACGTAAAAATGCCGATTTGTGATGATTACTTGCAGGAAAAAGTCGGTTGAGCCATTTTGAAAAGGGGGACAATATCGGTATAAATAAAATAATACCAGATAAATTGAGTAAACTCGAAAAACTTACTAATGCAATCAAAGGATTTTGTATTCCCAAAATGCCGGAGATAAAATATAGTATTTGTTGCATGAAAGCTAATGCCAGCAAAGTGATGGCAATATTGAATAGGGTATTACCGGCAGCCAGTTGCTTTTTTGCACTGTTGCCATCAAGGGTACCCAGCCATAGTTTTAGGGTAGTAGCTATTTCTCCCCCTAATACAATATAAACTCCCAATTCCAGTGGAATTAAGCGACTATGAATTGAAGTTAATACGATGGCCATGGTTACTGAGCTGGATTGCATTAATAATGTAATCAAAAATCCCATTATTAATAATCCAAATTTGCCTGCATATAGAAAGGTATCTAACCTGAAATAGGGCAAGGTAGATTCCATTGCCTGCTGCATCAATTTTAATGAAATAAAAATGAGTGATATACCTAAAAGTAAAATTCCAATTTGCTTTCCCAGGTATTTTTTTCCGCTTATGGTGATGATGATTGCTCCAGCAAATAGCATGGGATAGGCAGCCTGTTCTATATGCACAGAAAAACCGAGCGTAGCTACGAGCCAACTATCGAGAGTTGTTCCCAAATTAGCACCTAAAACCAGTGCTATGGATTGTTCAGTAGTAAATACTCCCGCTCCTAAAAATGCCAGTATCATTAATGATACCATTGAGCTGCTTTGAAAAACACCTGTAATTATTGCGCTGCCTGCAATCGCCGTAATAGGTTTTGCAGCCATTTTTTGAAGAAAAATTTTCATGCGTCTTCCGGAGACTGCCTGTAAAGCTTCTTCGATAAAGTACATGGCAAAAAGAAACATGCCTATGCCTCCTAAAAGTTCAATGATTATTGTAAACATAGTGTATCAGAATACAGTAAGGTACAATTTTCTAAGCGGAAAACATTATTAAAGTGCAACCTATTCTCCTGTTAATTTAGGTGGTGTTGCTTTTATCATCCGGTCGTTACCTTGTAAATCTTTTCTTAGTTCCACTTCCCATCCTGCTACTAAAAATAAGTTTACAGTTGCCGCACCCAATTGATCATTGATTTCCATGTATAAATGTCCGCCATTAGTTAAATGGGCCGGAGAATTTGCTAACAAGGCTTTGTAAAATAAAAGTGGTTCGTCATCAGGTACAAAAAGGGCAGAGGAGGGTTCATATTTGCTTACATGCTTCGAAAGGAATACTTTATCCTTTACGGGAATATAGGGTGGATTACTTACAATTACCTGGTATTTATCTCCCCAGCCGGGATGATTAGACTGAAGCATGTCTAATAGTTTCCATTCAACAGATAAGTTTAGTTGATTACTATTCTTAGCTGCGATTGCTAATGCTTCGGTACTAAGGTCGGCAGCGGTTATATTCCAGGTAGGCTGCTTTTTTTTTAGTGCCAGTGCAATACAGCCAGAACCGGTTCCTACATCCAATACATCCAATTTTTTTTCATTGTGATCATCAAGTATCCAGCTAACCAATTCTTCGGTTTCCGGACGGGGTATCAATGTATATTGATTTACATGAAGCATCATATCCATAAAAGGAGCTTCACCTAAAACATATTGAATGGGTTCATGTTGCTGCATACGATTCAGCACAGAATGCCAATGATGCAGCATTTTATCATCCAGTTCTTCATCCTTTAGCAGTAATCGATCTACCCGATTTTTGTCGGTTATATTTTCCATAGCCCAACTACTCAACTGTTTACTCTCCCTTTCAGAGTAAAACGCTTGTAATTGCCTAAATAAGGTTAATTCCGCCTCACGATATGTCATGCTGCAATGTTACTATCATTTGTCTATTTTTGCTCCACAAGTATGGAGGAACAGGAAAAATTTATATATCGTTGTTTTGAACTGGCACAGAATGGTGCAGGATGGGTTGCTCCTAATCCAAAAGTAGGTGCTGTTTTGGTATATAAGCAGCAAGTCATTGGGGAAGGCTATCATTCCAAATACGGAGAATCCCATGCCGAAGTGAATTGTTTACAAAGTGTTTTGCCCGAGCATCGGTCATTTATAACTGAATCTACCCTATATGTAAATCTGGAACCTTGTTGTCATTTTGGTAAAACACCTCCCTGTACCGATCTTATCATTCAATCCGGTATCAAAAAGGTAGTAATTTCCAATACCGATCCCTTTCCGCAAGTAAAGGGAGGGGGAATACAAAAATTAGCAGCAGCGGGTATTACAGTGGTAACTGATGTTTTGGCCAATACTGGTAATTGGTTAAATCGGCGCTTCTTTACAATGCAAACGCAAAACAGACCCTACATTATTTTAAAATGGGCGCAAACACAGGATGGATTTATAGGTGCTTTGCAAGATGATCGTTTAATCATTTCAAATGAACTTACCCAACGCAAGGTGCATAGATGGAGGGCTGCGGAAGCAGCCATATTAATTGGGTTTCGAACTGCGCTTCTCGATAATCCTCAACTTACCAATCGATTGGTACCTGGAAAGCAACCGGTTCGGTTGATAATTGATCCATTGAAAAAGCTTCCGATGAAATTACAGGTCTTTTCAGACAATCTAGATACCACAATTATAAACTGTAAGGACTCAATTTCTGTAGGAACAGCTCTATCCTGGCAATATGTTGGGGACGATTGGGTAGAGGGAGTGATTCAGTATTGTTGTGAAAAAGCAATAGAAAGCATTTTAATTGAAGGGGGAGCTGCAACGCTGCAGTCATTTATTGATAGAGGATACTGGAATGAGATTCGCAGAATTACCAACACAGCTCATACAATAGGATCCGGTGTGCTGGCACCTTTGATAACATTATCCAATCCGAACTTTTCGGAAAAAACAGGGAATGACATAATAGAATACTGGGTGAATCCCCAAAATCAAATCGGAATTCCTAATTGGTTGTTTATGTAAGTTAATTATGACAATGATCGCTTTTTTTTGGTTGTTTTCCAGCATCATTTTATCCAGTTACTTAACACTGGTATTTAGTTATTTAGGTAAAACTAAGGCAGATATTTTTCAAGTAATTGTAGTAAATTATTTTGTTTGTGTAATTACCGGATCGATTGCCAATGGTAGTTTGCCCAATCCCGTATCAGTATTTACTCAGCCTGGGGGTTGGGGACCCATTGCAATGGGAATTGGGTTTATTGCAGTTTTTAATTTAATGGCAATCACTACGCAGCGCATTTCAGTGGCAGTTTCGGCAGTTGCCAATAAATTGTCTTTCATTATTCCTGTATTGCTCTCGGTAATATTATTTCATGAAAGCCTCCATTCCATTCAATGGATTGGTATGGTAGTTGCTTTATTGGCAGTTGCTTTTACCTGCTTTCCTTCGGGCAATAATCTATCGATTCAATCGCGGTTTAGTTTTTTATTTTTGCCATTATTATTGTTCGCTGGAAGCGGATTACTAGATACCCTGATGAATTATCTTCAACATCATTTTATCCATGAGCAAAATCGTCATGCTTACCTGATATCAGGTTTTGGAATTGCTGGATGTATAGGAATTTGTTTTGCTGCGGTGGGATATTATTCGGGGTCACGCAAATGGAATACCATCAATCTACTGGCAGGTATTGCTTTGGGTATCCCCAATTATTTTTCTATTCATTGCTTAGTAAAATTTCTATCGCTTGCTGGCAATGCAAGTAGTGCCGGTATTGCAATTAACAATATCGGTATTGTATTATTGAGTGCTTTGCTTGCATGGGTTTTATTTAAGCAATCACTCAGTAAATTGAATATCATTGGCATTTTACTTGCAATGATTGCTATTGTTATGATATCAATCGTTGGCAAATGACTTTTCCTACTACTTTTTATACAATCGAACAATCTGCCGAAGCGGTTTATAAAGAAAGGGGGAGCGATTTCATAGCTTATGCTTTTCCAATGAGTAAGGAGGCCGATTGTAAGGATAAGTTAACTGTACTTAAAAAGCAACATCCCAAGGCTGTGCATTATTGTTTTGCATATCGGATAGGCACTTCGGGTAACAGATTTCGTTTAAGTGATGACGGAGAACCTTCCGGTACCGCTGGTAAGCCCATTATGGGTCAATTGGTATCCAGGGAAATTACTAATGCGGGTGTAATTGTAGTTCGTTATTTTGGAGGAACACTATTAGGGGTGCCCGGATTAATTCAAGCTTATAAAACAGCCACTGCCTTAGTTTTGCAAACAGTACCCATTTTGCAAAAATGGCTGGCAGTTTCCTATCAGTTGCATTTTGATTATCGTTTTATGAATGCAGTAATGCAATTGATTAAACAGTTGGAAGGAGAGGTACTGGAACAGGAAATGCAATTATTTTGTGTTTGGAAAATTACAATACCTGCAAAACAGGAAGCTGTTTTTTTACATCGCATGCGCGATTATCATCAGGTACAATTAATTAAGGAAACCGAAGCTCTTTAACAGATTTAATTAGCAAATCCCCTCAGTAATGCATGGTTGCATTGTAACCAATTCGTTTCGGGATAATGTGTTGTTTTGTCTATGGTATGGATAGCAAAAGCTTGTCTGGATTTTCCGCTGGTATTCGGTTTACTAAAGTGCGGAAGTAAACCATGCAGTACAATACAGGTACCTTTGCTTACTTCTAATGGTATCATACCATCTATTGTAATTGGTGTTTCATCTAACATAACCATTTCGGTACCACCCAATGGGCTTCTTTTAAACCAGCTTCGAAGCGAAGTTTGATGCCCGCCTGGTTTTGCCCATAAACAACCATTCTCAATAGTGGCATCTTCCAGTGCAAACCAAAATCCAATACAAGATCCAGGTTCAGTATATAGAAAACTTGCATCCTGATGCACGTCTACAACACCCCCAATGCGGGCATGTTTAAAAATCATCATACTCTGTATGATTACATGATTTTGTAGCTCCAGTGATTCAGCTAATGCTTTTAGTTGAGGTGATCTAGAAAATTGGCTGAATACGGGATCGAGATCATGTAATGCATGTCCAATTTTGTTAAGCGAATGAAATAAATCGTTTTTTAATTCGCCGTTTTCATTAAAAGCATCTTTTTCAAAAAAATAAGAAATTTTATCTCCAGAGGAAAGAAAGTACGCATCGCTGGTGCGAGATTGTTCCTGTGTTTGAAAAATGGTGGGGTGCCCCTCAAAATGATAATTGGATGCTAATTCCTGTGCCCGTTGAATTAATTGGTCACAAGCTTCCGCACTATATAAGTCCTTCAAAATTAAATACCCGTCTTTTTGAAATTTCTCTTGCAGACTTCTCATGATGAATGAATAATATTCAAATTACGCTTTCCCGGTGATTTGATAAACCCAAGTTCCAATAATTTCTTTAATCAAATATTCCCAATCCTGGAATTTAGAGAAATCCGGATAAATAGTATTTTGCCAGTTATTTTTTTGAGGAATTACAGTAAAGTCACAGGGAAATGTTGTAGTTGGAATCGAAAAATGATTCATCACCTTTTTAGCTCTGGGCATGTGAGAAGCTGAAGTAATCAATAAAAAAGGGCCACTCCATCCGGTTCTTTCAATTAATTTTTTTGTAAAGGCTCCGTTTTCAAATGTATTTCGTGAAAGAGAGTCAACTACAATTGCCGAGTCTGGTATGCTCATTTTGAGGAATTCATTTTTTAAAAATGAAGCCTCAGGGGGTTCCTGCTGCCAAAGATTTCCAGAGCCTCCGCTAATAATGATTTTATTGATAATGTGCTGATGATATAGCCGAACTGTTTGTATAAATCTATCACAAGACCTTCCAAAAGTTCCTTTTCCAGCAGAATCAAATCTCACAAAACCAGTTAATAAAATACCTGTATAAGGCTTTTTAGGTATTTCATTTATAACCAAAGGTTTTTCCTGATAAGCCATCATTGCTTTTCTATATAAAAATGGATTGGTGAACACCACCAGTAATAGAATAGCAGCCCATAGAAAATGAAAGTTCTTTTTTCTTCTGAGGATTCCAATAATCAAACAAACCCAAACCCAGAAGGCAGGTGTGATAAAATAATACAGTATCTTAGAAAGTGTAAAAAACATAAATTGGGTTAAAGGAAACGACTGCTTACTACTTTTTGATCAGTGCCAGCAGTATAGTTATAAAAACCTTCTCCCGATTTGATCCCAAGGTGTCCGGCTGTGACCATATTAACAAGTAACGGACAAGGGGCATATTTTGGGTTGCCTAAACCGTTGTACATTACTTCTAAAATGCTTTTACACACATCCAGTCCTATGAAATCTGCCAGTTGCAATGGACCCATCGGGTGAGCCATACCAAGTTTCATGATGGTATCAATAGATTCAACCCCTGCAACCCCTTCATACAAGCTATAAATGGCTTCATTTATCATGGGCATTAAAATTCTATTGGCAATAAAACCGGGATAATCATTTACCACACAAGGTATTTTGTTTAGTTGCCTGCTAAGTTCCACAATGGTTGAGGAAACAGCTGCCGCAGTTTGATAGGCATTAATTACTTCCACAAGTTTCATAACAGGAACCGGATTCATAAAGTGCATGCCAATCACTCGGGAGGGGTTTTGTGTAACGGCCGCGAGTGATGTGATTGAAATAGAAGAGGTATTGGATGCAAGTATACAATCGGCAGGAGTAACTTTATCTAAGGAACTGAACAATGATTTTTTTACGGTGGGATTTTCCGTAGCGGCTTCGATTACCAGTTGGCAATTACTAACCCCCTCTTCCAAATGAGTGGTTAAAGTAAGTGATTGTAATGCTGCAGAAGCTTGTTCTGAGGTAAGGATACCTTTTTTTACCTGCCGATCCATATTTTTTTCAATCTGCTGCTGAGCTTTTTCCAGTGCCTCTA
>Ga0214923_10004914_pt1 | contig 15819 bp, 17 predicted proteins | sample LL1510_MetaG_FD_177993 | JGI IMG/M metagenome (GOLD analysis project Ga0214923, IMG submission 177993) | Freshwater microbial communities from Lake Lanier, Atlanta, Georgia, United States - LL-1510 | ecosystem: Environmental > Aquatic > Freshwater > Lake | place: USA: Georgia | collected...
TAGGATAACCTGGAGTCATTGTTGGATATTCAGGTGACATTGTAGGATAACCTGGAGTCATTGTTGGATATTCAGGTGACATTGTAGGATAACCTGGAGATAATGTAGGATAACCTGGAGTTATTGTAGGATAACCTGGAGTCATTGTTGGATATTCAGGTGACATTGTAGGTTCAAATGATTCTTTAACATTATCTTTTGGGGTATCATAGTAAGCAAAAAAACTCCAAGGATTTGCAGGATCTTCTAATGCTAAAACTTTAGTTTGACCATTACATGAAGGATAATTTTCATAAAAATTTGTATATCCTTCTACACATTTTGTACCTAATTTTTGTTGCATATAATTATCAAAAGTACTTCTTTGTAGAGGATATCTTTGAGAATTATTATTTTCAGAATTGTACTTTTTTTGCATGTAATTGTCAAAATATGATCTAGATTTATTTGAATATTTTTCCATATCAATATTATTATTTTTACAGGTTGACATTTTTATTTAGACGAAATATTTTTTTATTTTTAAATAAAATGAAAAATTACAAATTATTGAAAGAAGCATATAAAAAAGAAAATTTTTTTATTAGCTATGCTGTTAAAGGTCCTATAATAGATGAAGAAGCTGGTGTTAGACAAGATGTACCTAATCTAGGTCCTATAAATGGACCCGTAAGAGAACCTAGTCCATTAAATTCAGAATATGTATATGATTTTGATCAAGAATTAAATAGAAAAATGAAATTGAATTTGAGAAAATAAATTATAATTTTATATAAAATGGATGAAAATAATATAAAACTTACTTTTTATAGAAGAGAAGGAAGAGAAGTAAAAGAAAAAACAGTTATATATGAAAATTTTGTTGATGATAAGATAAAGAAAGATTTTAATATTGAACATTTATGGAAATGTTTTGAAAAAAATAATAAAGATTTACATTGTTCTTATTATACTGATGGAATAACTAATACAAGAATTTTAGTTATTTCAGATAGTTTTGTTAAGTTACAAAAAAATATTATAGAAATTGGTATGTGTGAATAAAAATAAAAATCTGTATTTAATAAAAAAATTAATAATTATAAATAATGTATAATCATAAAAAATATATTGGTTCTTTTATTTCTTTTTATATACTTCATACTTATATTTCAGATAAGTATCCAAATATAATTAGATATAAGGGAGATAAAAAAGAAACTTTACATTCTGATTGTATATTTGGACCAAAAAATATAAATATAAAATATGTAGATATGTTCATAAAGAGTATAAAATAAAATATATTTATAAAATTAAATATATTTGTAAAATTATAAAATGAATTCTATTTATAAAAAATGTGAAAATGAAAAATGTTATGTTAAATATGATAAAAATCATAATGATTATGAAATAGAAACTTTAGAATATTTAAAAAATAATATTAACGTATTTCAGTTTTATTTATTTTCAGACAATGAATATGAACATATTAAAACTTTATATAATATGATAAATCCAAGAAATAATTCAATAATATTAGATATGGGATGTGGTACAGGAGAGATTGGTTATATTTTTAAAAAAATAAACCCAACTATTGAATATATTGGTATAACTAATTCAGAGACACAATATAAAATTTCGTCTAATAAGATAAAAACAATTTATGGAGATTATCATAATATACCTTTAAAAGATAAGTCTGTTGATATTGTTGTATTTTTTGAAGCATTTGGACATGGGGATGCAATTACTTTATTAAAGGAAGTTAAAAGAGTTTTAAAACCCGGAGGACTTGTATTTTTTAAAGATTTTTTTTCAAAAGGTTTTACTATTTATAATAAATATTGGGATTATACATTTATAGGTATTCCTGAATTTAAAAATTTAGTAGAAAATCTTAATTTTAATATTGTAAAAGAAATAGAATTACCTGACAATGAAGATAATAAAAAGAAATATTCAAATTTTGTAAATAATAGTGAAGTTATGGTAAAATTACATAATTATTTACCAAAAAATAAACCAACATGTCCGATGTGTTTTTATTTGATAAATTATTAATTTTTTTAAATTTAAACAATTATACAATAATTTTCTATCTGAATCATACCATTTTTTTTGTGTTTTGTGCAATAACCATAACCATTTTTTTCGTAATTATAATATGCTTTATTTTTACATTTAGGATGATTACATAACATTTTTTATTTTAATTTTTAATTTTTAAATAATTTGTATAAAATTATACATAAAGTAATTATAAAATAACTATTAATTATTAAATCAGCTATTTTTTCATTAAAAATAATATAAAAATAATCAAAATTCATATATTTATCATAATTACATATGTTATTTTCTATTTCTGTTTGTTTACATTTCCAATTATTGAAATACCAATGAATATAAGTAAAGATAATTAAAAACAAACATAATATTAATATTATTTTATTATCAAAAATCCAAGCATAATATATAAATGTATAAAATAATCTATGAAAAAATATTAATAATAATATTTTTAAATTAGAATTTTTACATTTTAAAAATCTAGTAAATATATCTATTATAAAGAATAATGTGAAAATAATTATAAAAATAAATAATTTTATCATTTATTTTTAAAATTTAAAAATTATTTTACATTTTAATTTTTCCACTATATGGCTTTATTTTTGGCATAGGTTTACTGTTTTCTTTTACAATACCATCATTATTTTTATCTTTGAAAATTTTATAAGAACCTGGTAATTGTTTTATATTTATTTTTAAATCCATCATTCCTGTTCCCATTTTAGCTCTTTTTCCACAAATAATAGCAGCTGAAACACCTTTAGTTTTTTCAACGTCTCCTGCGAATGCAGATTTAAGATAGTTATCAACAGATTCTTCGAATGAAGCTTTTGACATAGGACCTGATTCATCTTTCTTTAATGTATATCTTGATATCGATGAAATAGTACCAGAATATGTCATTTTTTCTACTAATAATTTTACATGACATTCATTAATACCTTCCATAATTTCTAAAAATTCACTAATAAGAAATTCTCTTGCTGCTTCAATTCCTAAATTTTCATATATATCCCATACATTATTTGAATGAAGTCTTGTCATATCAACAATTGGATTTCCTAAAAGTTTTTTAAAATTACTTCCATCAGTTTCAACATACCATTCATCATTATCTGTTTTTGTATAGTAAATACTTTCTATTCCAGGAATACCACAAATTACCATTTTTTCTATTATAGGTAATACACATTCTTCTATGTATATTTCTTCCATATTATCTGAATTTATAAAAAGTAATTTTTCTTCTGAAAACTGTATATTAGATGTATCAATAAAAATATCAATTTGTTCTCCATCTACTGGAGAAAATACACAAAAAAGATCATCATAATTGGATTCTATAATTTTTGCAATTTTTTGAATTGGTAATCTATATTTATATAGTACTTTAGTATTTAATTTTATTGAAATACAATGTTTATGTTTTTCAAAATTATCATTATATAAAATTTTAAAATAATCATACCAATCTTCATCTTCCTTATCCATACATATATCTATTTGATTTGCTAAATCTTTTAATGTTAGACAAACTAAATTATGGTTTATAGTATTTCTTAAATCTTGAATACTATTATTACCTTCATTAAAAAATATTTTACAATTTACCATTCTAGGAGTTTTTGTTGCATTTAATAGTTCCTGAAATCTTGGGACACCAACAGTTACAGACTTCTCGGACTGTCCTGCTTTATGGAAAGTATCTCTTACATTTAGCCCATTAAATAACTGGAAATTTTTAGTATCTTTAACTGTTAAGTCATACACATATTCAGTACTACCATTAACATATTCTATTGATACAACTTCATCGAAATATACATCTCTATTAGGAAAAAATTCCTGTGATTTATCAAAAGAATACCTATATTTTTTTTTCAATGTAATATTATTTAATTTAGTTTGTTTATTGTATTCAGTTAAAGTAAACTCTTTTGCAAATATTTTTGCATTATTATTTCTAATAGTTATATAATTACTTAATTTTAAATTTTTACTTCCAACATTATTTTTTTTAGGTTGTACACTAGAACTTATACAAAAAATATTAAAGTATGATAATAAAAAAGATATTCCATCTATTAATGTTTTAGATGCACTTGATATTTTAATACTTCCATCTTTTTTAACAATTGTTCCATCTCCTGAGAAATAACCATCAATTAATCCTTTAATAAATTCTTTTGGGGCAGTATATGCAAAATTAGGTATATACTTATTAGATGAACCTGTATCACATATTATTTTAAACATACGAGCAAGTAGAGTAGAATGTATTTTTAAATCATTAGATATTCCATTTCTACAATTTTTACTATTACTCGTAACTATGTGATATGTTATTGAGTATATATCACACCAATCTGTTATTCTTTTTCTTATTTTATTATCATTATTGCTTATTCCTAAGAAAGTTTTAGTTACCCATCCTTCGGCCAAATAAAGACCTACGAAAAACCCAAAATTATTATCTAAAATAATTTTATCTGTCATATGAGATACAAAACTATTTGATGTATGTATATATATTAAACCAGGATTACATGTTAGAAAATATTCTTTTCTTTTACCAAAACAAGTATCTGGTCTATTATAAGGAACAATAAAATCTTTCCCATTATGTTCTAACCATCCTTTTTTACCACTAAATCTAAATTTTCGTGCTTTTATAATTTCATTTGTATATAAATATTTATCTTTAGGAAAAATGGTTTCTAAATCAAATACATTTTTTTCATAAAATTTTTTTATTTTTCTTGTAGTTGGTACTATATCTCCAATTCTAATATTACAGCCTTCTGTTGGTATAAATTTTTCATTATCCCAAACTAAAAATGATTTTGATTGTGTAGCAGTAACTGTTCTTCCACTTTTTGTTTTTATTTTAACTAACTTTCCAACAGGAAGATGTTTTGTTATTGCTTCTATTTTATAGAAATTAGTATTACCATTTTCATCACATGAAGGAATATAATAACCATTTTCTAATGATAAATATTCAGTTCTATTTTCTTCTATATGTTCAATATTTTTAGGAAATTTTAATAATAAATTATCAATCATATTTCCAATTGGTTCAATAAATAATTCATCATTTTTAAAATATAAAATTTTTTCTTCCCAATCAACAGAATTCAAAGTATTATGTACAACTATTCCTGAAAATAAAGCAAAAGTTTCATTTCCCTTAACAGAAAAATCATAAACAAATTTATTATTATAATCTTTTTCAAAAATTAATTCAAGTTTAGTAATTTTTTCCCAAACTACATCTGAATTTGCTACCTGGTAATGATATTTAAGATTTTCACCGATATCAAAATAATTACAAGAATTCTCATTATGATTATGTGAATTAACAATATAATCAGTCATAAAACTATATAACATTTTATTATCTGTAATTTTTATTATTTCTGTATCAGGTGTAAATTTTATATCTTTTGCTGTATAATTTAAATATTTTTCTTTAAAGTTAAGAAGAAGTCTTGTAGATTCTTCATTTAATTCATTATCATCTAAAGTATGAAAATCATTTTCTAAATTATTTTCATTAATCTCAAAATTAAATATATCATAAAATAAATCTTCATATTGATGTTGTATTAATAATTTGTTATTTACAATTCTTGAATATATTCCAAAATATGTTAATAAAAACTGAATATCTTTATTTAGATAAGGACAATTACAATTAAAACCTCCTTCTTGAAAATATGTAAATAAAAAAAGTTGAATATACTCTTCATCTAAACCAAAAATAAAATCAGGTATACGTTTATCGCACTTAGTTGTAAATGATCTTAAAATTGTAATAAGTATTTTAGAATTAATAGTGTATTGTGTTGTTTTATTATGTTTAAAAGATTGAAAAAAATAAATATCTGATTGAGTACACTTAAATTCCAAATTATATCTAATACAAAATGATTCTATTATCTCATAAATATGTGGTACATATCTTCCTTTAGTTTCTAAATGTATTGAATCACCGAAATATGTACCATTTGCCATAAAAATTCCTAAAAATTCTACAAATATATCATTAATATCAATGTATCTAGAAAATCTTTCTCCATATAAATAAACATTTTCTATACTATTTTTATTAGAAGGAGAATTTAAAGGGGTACTTCCGTCGCTATCATACTCAAATGGACCTAGTTTGTAATTTTCTAAAAATTGTGTAATATCTATTTTAGTATTTTTACTTTTGTTTATAGGTGCTTTTTTAATAACTGGAATACGATCTCCCAATTGTAGATCTGAACCCAATACTGGTACAACTTTTCTTTTTTCTTTTTTAAGATGTGAATGAGATAAAGTAGAAACTACACTTCTACCCGATTCAGTTGTCACTCTAACTAAATTACCTTTTGGTGGATGTCTACTTACTTCACTAATATTTTTCCATTCGATTTTTTCATCTGATGAGATAGTCATAATTTGAACATTTTCACACTCTTGAACTTCACTATTTTTTTTTAATTTTATCGAACCAAAAATTTTAATATAATTATCTATGAATTCACCAATCTTTATTTTCTGAATTTTATTATGATTTTTTACTATAATTTCTTCATCATAAGCAATTGAATTTTGGGTTTGTCTTTCACCAATACTCTGCGCTGCTATAATTCCTACTGATTCACCTGGATGAATTAGACTACTTACATAATTTTTTTCTAACATATTTTTAAGTTCTGGAATCATTTCTGGGTAAATTTTTTGTTTTATTAATTCTTTTCTAAACTTTTGTTTTGTTATTTCCACAACAGATAAAGCAGTTTCATATGGTATACTTTCATTTGGTTTTATAAAATCCAAAATATCCTCAATTTCGTCTTCAGTTAATACTCTGGTCATGATAGTACATTTTTTTATCAAAATTTAAAAATAAATTCAATTTTTAAATTTATATTTTAACAATAATTTATGTATTTTTTTTATTTAATAACATAATAAAATTATAAAATTATACAAATGTCAAATGATAATACAGAATTTCCTAAAATAATACACCAAATATATGGATTTTGGGATAAAACAATACCAAAAAATATAAAAAATAGAATGGACACATGGAAAAAATTACATCCAAATTATAAATACATTTTATGGGGCAAAAAGAATTCTAGAGAATTTATAAAAGAAAAATATAATTGGTTTTTACAATTATATGATAATTATCCATACCATGTTCAAAGAGCAGATGCATTAAGATATTTTATATTATATTATTATGGTGGAATATATTCTGATATAGATTTGGAACCAGTTAAATCAATAGATCCAATATTAGAAAAATATAAAAATAAATCTGCAATTCTCTATAGATCTGCTAACTCAGGTCTAATTACAAATGATTTTATGATATCTAAACCAGGAAATAATTTTTGGAAAAAAGTTTGGAATGAAATGTTATTAAATTATAATTTTTCTTCTTTTTCTAAACATTTAATAGTTATGTATTCAACCGGACCATTATTATTAGATTCTGTATATGAAAATTCATCATTAAAAAAGAAACAAGCTTATATAATTAATTCAAAATATATAAACAATTGTGATTTGTCAGAAATAAAGCCATGTTATAATAAAGAGGCATTTTTAAAAAGATACGAAGGTAATTCGTGGCATTCTATTGATTCAACTTTTTTTAATTTTTTTTATACATATTATAAAATAATTTTACTAGTATTTATAATTATAGTAATATTTTTAATAGTAGTTTTAGAGAAAAAATCAGTGTAAAATTCTATTTTTATAAATACTATTACTAGCTGGTAATAGTTCTATCCATCCTATTCCTGATGTTGGTAAAGAAAGTCCATTCATTGTTAATCCTGATGTAGCAGTTATATCAGATATACCTTCATACTTTACAGCAGTACTAGAAATTACTACTTCTTGATTTTGATAAGTAGATTTAATTGTTATAATCCATTTATTTCCATTGTCTACAGCTAATGTAATTATGTTTGTTAATTAGCGATATTTAAATGATGAACTGTTAAAGGTTTTTTTCTACCAATTCTATTCGCTCGACCAATTATTTGATTTTGGTCATTATATTTCATTTCATGATATAATATTATATCTGTTGCCTCTTGTAAATTTAATCCAGCACCATTTATTGTACTATTTAGAAAAATTACATTAATATTTCCTTCTTTAAATAAAGCTAAATTTTTTTCTCTAGTATGTGATGATCCTTTAATTTCTAAAAATGGTATTTCATTTTCCTTTAAGATATTAAAAATAGGTATAAAACTTTTTTCATATTCTGAGAAAATTAAAAATTTACCTTCTTTTTTATTTTTTATAATTTCAACAATTTTTTCATTCTTTGTAAATCTTTTTTCTTTAATACTTTTTAAATTATTACAACTTTCTGTTGTTTTAATATAAATAACTTTCTTTAATTCTATAAAATTTCTACATAAAGGACATGAATTATTTTTATCTAACCAGGTTAATAAACATTCTCCGCAGAATAAATTTTGACAACTAGGTTCTAAGATTGGTTCTTTTAAATTTTCATAACAAATAGAACATGGTTCAGAAAGCATTAATTGAAATTTATTGTCTATATCATTTAATTGATTTAATATAATTTTCTTTTTATTTTCCCATAATGTTAGATTATCAATATCTTCTCTATTTTTATATAAAGTTATTTTTAATTCTATTTCTTCCTTTTCTTTTATCTTTTTTAATTTTATTAATTCTATAATATTACTTGTTCTTTCTCCACCCAAAGCTAATATAGCATCTTCTATATTACCTGCTTCTATCATAGATTTTACTGTTGGACTTACAAAATTTTGAATAGCATTATATATAGAACTGTAACATTCGTGATAAATATGATTTGTTTGAGGCATTTCAAATGATGCTTTTATAAATTCAGGATCGTTTCTTAATATGATATCTTCAAATCTTGTTTCTATATCTACCCAATCATTATCAGATTGTATTAAATCTTTCATAAAATTATTTTTTAAATTTCCAACTAATGTTTTTATTGAATTTGGTGTTGCAGTTATCAACCAATAAAAATTAGCATAAACTTCTTTCATACAAGTAACCTTTATATGTCCTGGTTCATCAAATATAAATCTTTTCCATGCATAATCACTATATAATGTAACAAGTTTATTATACATAGTTGGTATTACTAAAACTATATCATTATTATGAGGTACAAGATTTTCTATATTTTTTTGTGTTAATATTTTTTGATATTTAAGATTTGTATTTTGCAATTCCTTTTCCCATTGTCCAATTAAACTTTGCGATACTAGTATTAAAGTTGTTGGTAACTTTTCAAATCTCTTAATATAATATGTTTTTATTCTATTTTGAGATGTTGGTATAATTTTTTCAAAAATAAATGGTGTATCTAGATCCCATTCCATTTTATCTCTTAAAATTAATCCTAACATTGATAATGTTTTTCCAAACCCAGCTATATCTGCATTAACTCCTATTTTAGTTTCTTTATTATAATATTCTTTTTCTATAAAATTATTTAATTCTAAATTTTCCATTTTATAAATAGATGCTAATTGGTGTGGAAATAAATTAATTTTAAGATTTTTAGGTTGTGGTACCATTTTTATATTATCAAATGACATATTTATAATATATCTATATATTTATTTTTTTAAATACAAATTTGTTTAAAGCTTAAAAAAGTATTATATATGTTTTTAAATATTTTTGAAGAAATCAATAATTTAGATAAACATAAAATAGAGGTTTTTAATTTTCCAGACCTTAATGATGAATTTATATTATTATATAATAATAAAAAAATAAATTTAAGTCAGTTCATATTATATAAAGCATTTTCACAAAAAAATATAATATATGAAGATTTTTATATTAGATATGCTTATAATAGATTATTTCATATTTTATCAACAGAAATTTTTGTTATAAATTATGAATATATGTTCATTTATATTATAGAATTAGCTGATACATATCAAGTTCATAATTTAATGATAAAAAATAAAAAGTTTCATTATAATATAAAAAAAAAGTTAGGTAAAATATTAAAAATAATTGATAAAAATATTTTTTATAAATATTATACAACAAATGATATATATCTTTCAAAAGATAAAAGCGAAAAATATAGAAAAGATTTAGCATTTTTTTATTCTAATAATATTAGAGAAGAACTACTTGAAATAACTCTAAAACCGGAAAGATTAGAATATTTTTTAACAAATGATGAAAAAATTAAATATGGAATTAAAATAATTTAATTTTAATCAAAAAATGATTAAAATTATCAAAACATGATTAAAATTGTTCAAATAATAATATAAAAAATAATATTTCTTTATTTAAATTTTCAGTATATTTTAGTTTTTTTATATTATTAGAAACTAATTTATGAAAATAGTTTTTAATAATATTTGAATTTATATTTTTTACTTTATTTATATTAGTTTCTTTCATATATTCAATATAATATTCTAATTCTATATCAATAATTTTATCAGCAAAAGGAGATAGAAATTTATTCCATAATTCTCTATATAAAATAATATGATCTTGATTTTTTAATTGTTCTTTGTAAAAATTAATAATTTTATATGTATTTTCATCAATATTTTTATAAAAAAAATAATTTAATTCAATTTCTATATCAAATATATCATCATTTTTAAAATCAATATTTTTTACTATATTAATAATTTTGAATAATTTTTTTAAGAATAATTCATCTTTATTTCTTAATATAATTTTTTCTTTACATAAAAGATTTAAAATATTATTGTAAATAGTTATATTATCTATATTATCGTTTTTAATAATATTATATATTTTATATAATTTTTCAGTATCATATCTTTCTTCAAAATTTAAAATTTTTAAAAAATTTATAATATTCATAAAATCTTGTTTATAATCCATTTTTATTTATAACTATGACTATAAAATATTAAAAATTTTTATTATATTTTCATAATATAAATGTCATATGTTAATAGTTCCCGAGTATCTCTGACTCAAACACTTTCAAAAGTTTATAATCCAGCCAGTGTTACACAACATCCAGCACCTTGGCCGATGCAGAATACAAATTATGATAAAGATTTAAAACAAATTTGGTGTCCTGATTGTGGAAATTTAATACCAAATAATGTTCCAAATATGAAACTTTTTACGGAAAATTATGTTTGTCCTGAAATGTCTCTACCAAATAGATTTTACTAATTAAATTTATAAAAATACAATTATAAATTTAAAAATGTATGAAATTATAAAAGTTAAAAATTTTAATATAAATAGTAATAAAAAAACTAATGATTATATTATAAATTTATATATTAATGAAAAAAATATAGATTTAATAATTGATAGTTGTTATTATCATATGTTTAATGAATTTATTTTAAAAATTATTAATGGTCAACAATGTTCCTTTGTAGATAAAAAAACATTATTATTTACAATAATAAAGAATATTTAAAATTTATCAATGAGGGGTAACAGTTTGTATTAGAGAATAATAATATTTTACGTAATTCATTTAGAAATTTTTATTTTAATTAAAATATGAATTATAAACAAATGAAAAAGGAGATTTAATTTATTAAAATTGAATTAGATACAATAAACATTATTATAATACCTCCTAATGTAGTACAGTTACTTAAAAATGGTATAATTTTATCATTTGGAGGATGATAAATTAATGTTACAACAATTAAAAACAATATATAACAAACAAAAGTTATATTAGAAAGAATCTTTAAAATATTAGGAGCATTTTTACCTAAAATCATTCTAGATAAAATTATAATTGGACCAACTAGTTCTAAAAGAATAACTAAAATCATTCCAAATTTTAATAATGTTTCAGGTAATTTAACATATTTTGATAATTTATTATTTAAGCTTTTTATTTTATCATTAAAATGAATAATTTTATCATAACCTGAATATAAAAACATTATGAAAAAAAGTATAGAAGCGATTATTATTATAATTTGCATTTTTTATTTATAAAATTATTTTATAAATTTTTTATTTTTTGCTATTATCATACCCCATTTATCTCTGTTATCATCGTTGATAATAAAATTTGAAAGATATGATAAAATTTCCTTATATTCTTTTTCCTTAAATTTTTCAACTTCTATTATAAAAGTATCTACAATATTTATATATTCTTCAAAACCTTTGATTATATCATTTTCAACTCCTTCTACATCTATTTTACATACGTCTATTTTTTTTATATTATTATTTTTTATATATGTTGATGCTTTTTGTAATTTTATTTTTTCTTTTTTAACATTTTTTGATATTATTTTTAGAATATTTCTTTTTAAAAATGGTAATTGATTTATTTTGTATTCTATATCATTACCTATAGTAGATATACCATTTGCATCAGGATAATAATTAATTATTTCATTTCCATTTTTATTTGATAATCCAATATTATTTAATATAAATAGATTATTATTATTTTTCATTTTATTTATATTATATTTAGCTATATCATATAGCTCTTTTATAGGTTCAAAACCGTAGACTTTTATATTTTTATAATGAGTATTTAACCATAGATCATAGATTCCCATATTCATTCCTATATCAAATATTATTTTATTATCAAGATTTATATTAAGATTATAATCATTGTCATAAAAAATTTCTTTAAATATATAACAAAAATTAAAAAGATTTTTTCCTGTTTTCAACCCATGTTTTTTAACATAAAATGAAATATTTATAAATTTTGTATAATGTTGTAGTAATATTAAAATTATAATAAAAATTATAAATAATATTATAAGAAAAATATTCCAAGTAATCATTTATTGTTTAAAAGAAACTTTATAATATTTATAAATATTTATAATTATTATAAATAAATAATGAAAGATGAGCAATTAAATTTTAAATTTTTAAAATATAATAATTCAAATAATAAGGGTTTTGCTTTCATTTTAAATAGAATTAATTATAATTGGAAAGAGCTTAAAAATTTTACACAAATAGAGAATACATTTTTACTATTAAAATTACAAAAACATATTAATTGTGCGAAATTTAAAAAACCTACACTTATTCCAAAAATAGAATTTTCTATAGATGATGTTTTATATGAAGAAAATAATATTATGCATTTAAGTATATGTCTTCCTTGTTATGACGAAGAATGGTCTGAAGTAAGTGGTACTTTAAGATCTTTATGTAAGAATATTTTAGTTCATCGTAAAAGACCAAATAGTTCTTTTAAATTACATGTTAGTATATTTATAATACAGGATGGATGGAATAAAGCAAGTGAATCATTAAGAGAAGGTATAGTTAATGAATTTGGTTGTCCTTCAAAAGAATGGATTGATGAAACTTTAAAAAATGATTTTATAACTATAATATTACCAAATAGTGAATTATTTTATCCAATATATCAAGATGATGAAATTGATCAAACAGGTGTAACATTTAATCCAATTTTTATAACAAAATTTTGTAATTTTCAAAAAAGTAATAGTCATCTAATATTTTTTTCTTTATGTTATTTGCAAAATCCAGATTTTGTTTTTTTAACAGATACTGGAACTATTTATAATTCTGATTGTCTACATTTATTATTAGAATATTTATATAAAAAACATGATAGTGTAATAGCCGTAACAGCTAAACAAAGAGTCATGAATGAAACTACTAGAAATGAAATACAAAATTATCCATATTGGAATAAAAGAAGGAAAAGAGAATCATTTTGTACAAAATTTATGAAAAGAATATTATGGTGGTTATCTCCAGCTCCTTTACAAGGATTTGAATTTGAATCATCATTTTTATTAAATACATCAATGTTTAATATAATAGGTGTATTGCCCGTTTTACCTGGTCCATGTCAATTGTTATGGTGGGAATATTTAAAAAATCCTAGCAGTGATAATAATAGTATTTTAGATGTATATTTTGATCATTTAAATATGGATCTTAAAAAAAGTAATATAATTAAAGCAAATACTTTATTAGCTGAAGATAGAATATTATCATTTTCGATGGTATTAAGGACATTTGATTTAAAAACTATTTGGGTAAAAGATGCAATATTTAGTTATGAACCTATGCTAACTTGGACAAAACTTTTTGGTCAACGTAGGAGATGGATTAATGGCACAATATCAACTTTTTTATATTATTTAATAGATAAAAATGGTAGAGATGAATTATTAATGAGTGCTTTAGGTAATAATAGAATTTTAAAATCTATGTGGTTTGTACAATTATATCAATCTATATTACAAATATTTTCTCCGTCATTTTTTTGTATAGCCATATTTGAATCAATATTACAAATATTTAAAAAATTTCCTTTTGTTAAAAATTTTTTAAATATTTTACATTTTAATATATATAATATTTATGCAGGACCAGAAATTGTATTAACTTTATGTTATTTTGGTTTTTATTTTTTATGGATACTTACTTCTATATTTTTATCTGAAAAAAGTAATAATAAATATTATAAATTTTTTATGGAAAATATTTATTATTTTTATTCTATTATTAATTTGTGTGTATCTTTATTAATATTTTTTTCAGTAATAATTTCATCTATTGGACAAATTATATTTATAATCCAATGATTTATTTATTTATAATATCATGGGTTATTCCATTTTTCTTATCATTAGCGTTATCACCATCATCAGGTATTTTATTTCTTATATATTCAATACCATTTTTTTTAAATATATGCCAATATGTATGTTTTATACCAACTTTTGCTTTATGTAGAATGTATGATTTATCATGGGGTAACAGAGACTCAAAAAATAAAATATCAAAGAAAATATATTTTAGTTTTTTCTTAAAAACTATAAAAATTAATTTTTTAACATTAATAATAAATTTTTCAATTGTAGTTTTATATATAGTTTTATATGAAATATTTAATCATAGCTCATATATTTATATACCATTTTTTATAATATTGCTTTTTTCAATATTTTTACAAATAATATTTACAATAATATATTTTTTTAAAATTATATTTAAAAGCTGTTTTAAATGTAAAAGAAATCAAAATGATGATAATAAGGACTTTAGTGTTATATCATCTGATTCTAATAGCTCAAAAACAAAAAGATCAAGAAGTATTTAGTATAATTTTATTCTAATAAAAAATAAAATTATTTACACCAAGCCATACAAAATGGTTTTTTTGTCAGAATTATTTTTCTTTTATCTACGGATATTAAAATATCTATTAAATCACTACATACAGTATTTACAATAAAATTAATATTATCATCACTATATTTTTCATTTATTAAAAAAGATTTTATAGCATCTAAAATTATCTGTTTTTTATCACTTCCTTTGATATAGAATACATCTATAAATTTAACTAACTCAGTAACTATATGTACTATATTATTTGTGTCAAAAGAATTTATTGATAGTATAATTTTAAGGTGATTATAGACTTTATTTATAATTGTATTTATATAATCATCTTCTTTATTTTTTACAATAATTTCATTTGTATTAGAATTATTATCTTCTAATAATTTTAATAAAGTATCTTGTATTTCAGTTTTTTTTTTATATAATTTAATTGAATCATTATCTTTATTATCAACTACTACATCTTTATTATCAACTACTACATCTTTATTATCAACTACTACATCTTTATTATCAACTACTACATCTTTATTATCAACTACTACATCTTTATTATCAACTACTACA
>Ga0214923_10004915_pt1 | contig 15817 bp, 18 predicted proteins | sample LL1510_MetaG_FD_177993 | JGI IMG/M metagenome (GOLD analysis project Ga0214923, IMG submission 177993) | Freshwater microbial communities from Lake Lanier, Atlanta, Georgia, United States - LL-1510 | ecosystem: Environmental > Aquatic > Freshwater > Lake | place: USA: Georgia | collected...
TTCTCCGCTGCCTCCTTCTCAGCAGCCGCCTTCTCAGCAGCCGCCTTCTCAGCAGCCGCCTTCTCAGCAGCCGCCTTCTCAGCAGCCGCCTTCTCAGCAGCCACCGCCTCCTCAGCAGCCGCCGCCTCAGCAGCCGCCTTCTCAGCAGCCGCCTTCTCAGCAGCCGCCTTCTCAGCAGCCCCAAAGGGTTGAACAACGGGTGGCTCATATAATTCTACACTAGAGGACGGATTATTTGATTTATCTATACCCGTAGATATCAATACCTCACTAGGTCCTCGTTTTTGGCCAAATGCCCATGATGGCAAAAAAGAACGACCACCACCCTCTTGTATTATATTAGGTCCACTATCTAATTGATTTTTGAGTTCTAAATACTTAGTTTTATATTTTATATATTTTTCTTTATACATATAAAATATATTATAAAATAATATATTTTTTTAATATATTTTTTTTGTTTCCCAAGAATCTAAATTAGAATTTTTTAATGTAAAATAATCTTCATCAATACTATCAATAATAACAATATTATCGTGATAAACTTTATTATCTTTTAATATTAGTTCCATATTTTCTAAATCAGAATTATTAAATTCGGAAGTTATAAGTTTTGAATTTGAAACTTCAGAGAAATCAGAACCATAATTATATTCATTAACATTTGTTACTATTTTTTCAATACAATTTAATAATTTAGTATTACCTTTTTCTGACATTATTAAATCAGGAACAATAAAATTATTAGTATCTTTAAGATAAAAATTTTTAAATAAATATAATGAAATATTAAATTCTTTTGTTAAATTATAATTTAAATCTATATATGCACCACCATTTTTATATAAAATACAATATTTCCATAAATCTAATTTATTTTTAACATGTTTTAATTTTGTATAAGTTATATAAATTCTAGAATCAAAGTTTTTTCTAATAAATTCACCACAATCATATAAATTAAATAAAAAATATCCAAAATTAGGCAAAATTTCTTGAATATTTTTTGATTTATTTTTAACTTTTTGTGTTAAAGCAGAATCTAAATAAACTTGATATATATTAGGTGGAACTAATGTTTTAACATTTTTTATTAAAATAATATCAAATAATAGTTTTCTATCTATTTTTATTTTACTAAATATATTTTTATATATAAGGTTTTGTGTCCATAATGATACATAATGTGGTGTGTTTTGATATTGTGCTTGTTCTGAACGATAATTTTCATACATTGATAAAATATTAACACCTTTGTATTGAATATTTAAACCATTTTTTGAAAATTGTAATAAAAATTCATCTGTATTTTTAAAATAATTACCTAATAATCCAGGTCCTGTAGGATGCAATGAATTTAATCCTTTATAACCAGCGTTTACATTTTTAACAATATCATTGATACAATTTAAAAAAATAGGATTTTTTGGTTTTGAAATTATAAATCCATTATAAATACCTATTTTATTTACTTCCCAATAACCGTCTCTATCTTTTACAAAATAATTATTATCTGTTAATTGTATTAAATTAAAATTATTAGTATGAAACTTAATATCAATATAAATACCACCTTTTTTATATAAAATACAATATCTCCACAAATCTGCTTTATATGCTCCTGGAATTAAATTTTCAAATGCATCATAAACTTTTATTCCAAAATTATCTTTTATAAAAGTTTTACAATCATTATCATCAAATAAATAAAAAGTAAATTCAGGATTATCTTTTTTTAATTTATTTATAGAATTAATCATTCCTGGTGGTAAATTTTTAGTAAACCATGTTTGATAAATATCTAATGGAATATTATTATTTACATTTATTTCTTTAATCATTTATATTATATTATATATATATATCTTTAAAAAAAATTGATAAAAATTTATATAAAAATAAAATAAAATGATATAATAGAATAATGACACAAACATCAGCAGAATTAAGAGAAAAAGCAGTAAAATTAACACAAAAAGCAGCAGGTTTTATGTTAGCATCTGCAAATGCTGAAAAACGAGAAATGAAAAATCAAACTGTTTCAAAAATGAAAGCAGTAGAATTAACACAAAAAGCAGCAGGTTCAATGTTAGCATCTGCAAATGCTGCAAAACGTGCTACATCTAAAAATAACAGATAGATTAACACATATTAAATCTAAAACTTATTTTATTAAATTCATAATATTTTTTATTTTATTTTCAAGCTCTATAATTGTACTATTATTTTTAATACTATAATTAAATGGTTCTTTAATCCAACTAGTTTCACTTTCATGTAATTCTTTAGGTGGGTCTTTTTTACCTAGTTTAACATCATCAAACCAGTCGGGTAAATTACCGCGATAAATTTGTATAACAGTTGTATCATATTTTTTTAAAATTTTAAGTTCATTTGGAAATCGACAATCTGTAATAACAATTTTATCATAATCAAGTAATTTTTTTTCAAGACAATTTATCCAAATATCTTGATGAAAATGATTTCTGAATAAATCAGTTCCTACTTGTTGTAAAATATACCGAGGAGTTAAATTATTAATTCCTAATTTTTGAGACCACCAATCATCGACTTTTTCTCTCCATTCTCTTGATTCTTTAGTATCACCTTCTAACATTTTTCTATCCCAATTAAAAATAATAGAAGCAACATCTTTTACAGCGCTACCAAAACTTAATTTTTTATAACCATATTTTTTTATTAAGATATTGGCTAATGTATCTTTACCAGAACCTTGAAATCCACAAATAGCTATAATTTTCATTAATATAATATATTTAATTATTAATTATTTTAAAAATCAATATTTTTAAAATAATATCTAAAATAATATCTAAAATATATTATAATGAAGTATTTTCTTTTAAGTATATTAATAGTAGTATTAATTATATCTTTTGCTGTTCCAACAAAACCTACTCCTCGTAAGATTAATAGTATGTTAAACAAAGAAGCACAAGAAGCTATTCAAAAGGCACAAGAAGCCGTTCAAAGGGCAGAAGCAGAAGCACAAGAAGCACGAGAAATGGCACAACGAGTATTACAAGAAGCAGCACAAAGAGCTACACAAGGAGTATCACAAGGAGCAGCACAAGCGGCAACACAAGCGGCACAAGGAGCAGCACAAGGAGCAGCACAAGCAGCACAAGGAGTAATACAAGGAGCAATACAAGGAGCAGCACAAGAAGCATTACAAGAAGCAAGAAGTGCTATTTTTTAAAACTAATTAATATTTTTAATAAAATATCTAAAATATATTATAATAATAATGTATTTTATATTAATTATACTAATAGTATTAATTATATCTTTTGTATTATTGATAACATCTAATAAGATTAATGAAATACCTATTCAACCAGAAGTTGCAAAAGCAACACAAGCAATACAAGGAGCAACACAAGAAGCAACACAAGGAGCAATACAAGGAGCACAATATGCAATGCAATACAAAACACTAAAACCTATGATAATAAACGTAGCACAACCCACACTACCACAAGTAGCACAACCTACACTACCACAAGTAGCACAACCCACACTACCACAAGTAGCACAACCCATAATAACAACTGTAGCACAACCAACACTACCACAAGTAACACAAACAGCAACACTAAAACCTATGATAACAACTGTAGCACAACCCACACTACCACAAGTAGCACAACCCACAATAACAACTGTAGCACAAACCACACTACCACAAGTAGCACAACCCACAATAACAACTGTAGCACAAACCACACTACCACAAGTAGCACAAACAGCAACACTAAAACCTATGATAACAACTGTAGCACAAACCACACTACCACAAGTAGCACAAACAGCAACACTAAAACCTATGATAACAACTGTAGCACAAACAGCAGCAACACAAGTAGCGCAAGCAGCACAAGCAGTAGTTCAAGGGGTCCAAGGAGTGACACAAGTAGCAACACAAGCGGCAACACAAATAGCGGCACAAGCAACACAGGCAATACAAGCATTACAAGTAGCACAAACAGAACAAAGAAAAGCACAAGCAATACAATCACAAATAGAAGCACAAATAAAAGCGGTAGATGCACAAAGACAAGCACAAGCAGCAGAAGAAAAAATGAAAGCAGAGTTAATAGTAGCAGCACAAGCAGCACAAGCACAAACAGATGCAAAAGCAGCAGAAGAAAAAATGAAAGCAGAGTTAATAGCAGCTGCACAAGCAGCACAAGCAGCACAAACAGCACAAGCAATACAAGCAATGCAAACACAAGCAGAAGCAGAAGCACAAAGACGAGCACAAAGACGAAGATATGATTCAGAATCAGAACTAGAACTAGAACCAAAACCAGAACCAGAACAATCTACAAAGCCCAGTCAAAATTATGATGCAGAAGCAGAAAGAAATAGTCATGAATATTTTTCAAATATATATGGATTAGAACCTTATTGTAATATTAGACAATCATCATTATTATTAGAACCTTTTTTGAATAATATACACACACAATTACCAATTGGTATATATTCAAATAATAATATGATATCTTATGATACAGTTAGTAAAAAAAAGTGTAAATCTATAAAATAAATATTATTTATTTTATTGAATATGTTATATTACAATACAGATACTCAAAAAAGTATAAAAACATAAATATATTAAACAAATTTACAAAAATAAAAGATTATAAGTATTGCCTTGTGTGTTTATCATCACGTGGTTTATATGTTAGTGGAAAAATCCGATAAAATAAAGAAGGAATAATATGAGGAAGAGGTTGAGGCTGTATAGGAATATTAGGAATATTAGGATGCTTATCATAAGGAACAAAATAATATGTTATAGTAAATTTTTTTATGTTTTCTTGTATTAAGTTTAGTTGACTTATTCTTTTTCTAAGTTCATTTTCAAATAGTTTATATTTTAATAAAAAATTTATATATTGTAAACTGTCATTAATATATGTAGAATGCTTTGATAATATAGTTAAATTTCTATTAATTTGTTTTTTATAAACAAGTCTATATTTTAAATATGTCTCTAAAGATATATTTATTGTATTAATATACTCATCAATATCTTTTAAATATAAATTAATAATATATAAATTTATTGTTCGTTTTATTGATTCTATAATTGTTTTCTTATAATTAAGAACAGTTTCAAACCTTTCATTTTTTTTTATTAACGATTTTATTTCTTCTAAAATTGAATCAATATAGGTAGAATGTTCTGATAACAATTTTTTAGTCTCAACAGAACTATTTAACAGTGATTCTGGTTCATATATAATAAAAGATTGCATGTCCTCAATATACTTATTAATTTCTTTTAAATATAAATTAATTTTCTTTTCAATATCAGGATCATGAACAGGAACACGAGCAGGATTAGGAGCACGAGCAGAATTAGGAGCACGAGCAGAACTAGGAGCACGAGCAGGATTAGGAGCACGAGCAGAACTAACAGAACTAGGAGCACGAGCAGAACTAGGAGCACGAACAGAATCAGTAATAGAAGCACGAGCAGAACTAGTAGTAGAAGTAGGAGCAGGATTAGGAGCAGAATTAGGAGCAGAAACCGGAGCACGAGCAGAACTAGGAGTAGAAGTAGGAGCAGAAACCGGAGCAGAAACCGGAGCAGAAAGAGGTGGTTGAAGTTCAGGTTTAAGAGAATAACGAAGAGGTATAGGAGCTTTAATCTTATCTTTATTTTGTACAATTGTAGTTATGGTAGGTAAAGTTTGTGAATCATCTAAATTAATTTTTGAGAGTTCTCCACTAAAAATTTCTTTTGGTATTCTTGTTTTTAATGTTAATAGCTGTTTTTTAAGAGTATATATTTCATCTTCATCAACTTCTACCGTATGTATTTCCCTTAAAACTAAATTTATATATTCTAAACTTATATCAATATATTGTTCATCTTCCTCAGTTATTTGTTGTTTTGAATCTAAATTTGTATTTGTTTGAATAATATACTGTTTAATTTCTTTTAATTTTAATTTAATATTTGGAAATTGATAAATAGAAGGAGGCTCATTATCAGAATATAAAAAAGTTATAAAATAGTCCTCTAAATTTAATGTCTCTAAATGACGAAATAATATTTTATTATCTTTTATTATTGAACACCACTTAGTAGTCTCTGTTGGAACTATAGTTCCAGAATCTTTTATAACTAGTGCATCATCTTCCTCTTTTTCTGCCGTAATATAATCTGATATTAGAACAATATGGTCATAATAACTAAATGTTGCATAATATCCATAATCAAGAATATATTTTAATGTAGCTTTTAAATCATTAGTTCCAAGAAGGTTATAAAGTGAATGTGTATCAGTTGTTGTTAAATTTATTTCTATATTAGAAAATACTTCAATTTTATTTACCCCAAAACCAAAACAGTATAATTTTAGATTATCATTAAATAAGTCTTCTTTAGTTTTATTTATGATATTAAATAATTTTTTAATAAGATACAAATATTTTTCATGTGTTGTATCGTCATATCTTAATGTCTCTTTAATTAAATCAATTGTTATATCTGTGGTTTTTATATAAGTTAAAAAATAAGCAGTTCCCGTGATTCCAGCTGTTCCAATATTACAACCAAATTGTTTTGTTAAAATTGTATAAATAAAATTAAATAATAAAGCACTTATATGTTCCTGATAATTATTACAGCTTTCGTTTTCATATGTAATAAAACAATTAAAAATATTTGTAGAAGGTAATGGATGCCTTACCTGTTGACGATAATTACATTTTATTGTATCATAAAAATATGAACAATCTACTGTGTAATTAAAATGGTTCAAAAGAAAAAATTTTATTAAGTTTGCAAATAATCGTGCTACTACATGTCCAAAACAGGTACCTTGAAATCCTTGATAACTACAAGTAAATGACTTTTGTCTAATTATAGGTAATTTTTCAGGTGGACTACCACCTATTTGATTTTGTAAATTTTTATATTTTTGTTTATACTTTAAATATTTTTTATAATATAATTTTTCTGATGACATATATTATATATAATATATATATAAATTTTTATCTACAAATAATAATATATTTATATATACTATTATTAGTGATAGTTAGTGGTAAAATTATTTAATTTGAAAGAATCATAAAATATGAGTCTTCAGTTGGACTATAATATTTTTCTTTTATTGTTATTATATGTTCATATCCATATTTTTTATATAAATTAAAAGCTGGATTACTTTTACGAGTTTGTAAACAAATTAATTCATTTTTATTTTCTTTTAAATGTAATTCAATTAATTTTGAAGCAAGACCTTTATTTCTAAAATCAGGATGAATACAAAGCATTGCTATTCCTTGTATTGGTTTTAAATAAAGTTTTTGTTCTTTAAAAATATGACCATTTTTATTTATTGGTTCAAATTCTTCATCTGAATTGAATGCAATAATTGGTCCTTGTAATAAAACACCAAACAATTCTTGTGTTTCATCATTTTCAATAACAAAAGAAGTTTTAAGATATTGAATTATATAATTTTTATACCATTGATCTCCTAAATTAAAACATTTAATATGAAGTTCATAAATTTTATTTAGGTCTTCGTTATTACTTCTTCTAATTTTTAATTTCATTAATTTAATTTATATTATTTCTTTACACATTTTTTATTATAAATATAAATTATTATAACAAAAATAATGTTAGTATTGATAAATAAGTGTTTTGTTTTTAATTGAGAACATTGTTTTATTTTAAATATTTGTGGATGTAAATAAGGATGATAAAAATTCAGAAGTATATAATTTTAATAATTTATGTTGTTTATAATATTTTAATATTTTTTTAAATTTAATTCTTTCTTCTATATTTTTGAGTGTATTCATCTTATTAAATTAATTTATTTATTTTTTGATAAGAAAAGTCATCATCCAGAGAACCATCTATTTGACTTTGTAAAATTGTATATTTTAAATATTTTAGATTTTATCAATATTAAGTCTAAATATTATTTTTTAGTAATATCTAAATGTATTATATTTTTTACTATTTGGTTGTGTCTCTTTTATTAAACCTGAACGTAGCGCCATAATTGTAATAGGATTAGGTTTAACAGTCTGATAAGATGTAGCTCGAAAAGGTTCAGGAACTTTTACATTACTCAAAATATTATCTCTAACTATGCCCGTATTTTTTGTTTTATATTCATCTATTTTTATTTTTATAATCTCACGTATACTTCTTAAAGATTCTATTTCTGGATTATCTGAATCCCATATATATTCATGAGAAGTAATGTATAATTCTAGGTATACTAATAATAATTTTTTATCTGTAATACTACTCTCGAAATTTTCAGGGTTATTTTCTTGAATAAAAGATAATATCATTTCTCTTTGTTGTTCTAATGACATTATTTTTCGATTAATATTGAGTTCTAATTTTACCAATAATATATATATATCTACCATGGCTCTTATATTAATATTTATTATAGAAGCCCTTGTTAATTTGGTAATACTAGCTCTTATAGCATCAATATGTTCAATAATTATTTCTTTAAGGTTAATATAATAATCATTATTACGTGTATTTGAATTAGTAATTATATCAAGATTTTGCTTTATAACTTCAACAGAATCAATTAATTGTTTATCTAATTTATTAATTAATATCTCATAAGATTGATTAGGATCATTAGAATCATTATATTCTCTATTATAATTTGAAGCAGATTCTCTAATTTCATATATACTTGGTATTATAGGTTGACTCTCTAAATATGTATCTAAAAGGTGAGGGTTAGTAAAGCGACCACTAGTTAAGCGACTCCGAACATTAGTAGTTTGAACTGTTGTAGGATCTCTTACTAATTCGTCGATAGGCTTATAAATAAGCTTACGATTAGACTGACGCTCAAGACGTTCAGATGAAACAGTATTTCTATCTACTTGAATTCCTACTGGAATTCCCATTGGAATTTCAACTGCTTCAGTTTTAACTACTGGTTTAGTTTCAACTACTGGTGTACTTATATCATCTAAAATAGGATAGAGAGGGACCCAGCTAGAGCTAGGGTCAGGGGGGGGGAGCACCACCTTTTTGATAACTTTGTAAATTTGTATATTTTTGTTTATATTTTAAATATTTCTTATAATATAATTTTTCTGAGGACATATATATATATATATTAGATTTTATAAATAATTATTATTTAAATAGTAAATACTTAATTAAATGTTTGATTTATTTTATATATTGTTAAAATTGAATCAATTTTTGATAAATCTTTAATATTTAAAATTAATCTTTTATCATCATATTCATCAGATAAATTATTATAAATACAACTTAAATATTTTATTTTTGACATTTTAAATGTTTTTGGTAAATTATGTAATTTATTAAAATTAATTGAAATTCCAATAAGATCGGGTAAATTAAAAAGTTTTTTTGGAAGAAAAGTAATCTTGTTATTATCTAAATCTAATTTTTTAAGTGAATATAATTTATCTATTTTTTTTGGAAGATGAGTTAATTTATTATTTGATAATAATAATTTTTCTAAATTATATAATTCAACTATACTTTTAGGAATTGAAAACAAATTATTCTCTTTTAATTCTAATGTTTTTAAATTTGGTAATTTTCCTATTTCTTTTGGTAAATTACTTATTATATTATAGGATAAACCAAGTATTTTAAGATTTTGTAATTTAGATATTGTTTTTGGTATTAATGATATTTTATTTGAATACATTAATAATATTTCTAAATTAGGTAATTCAATAATTTCATCTGGAATAGTTTTAAAATTATTAAAATTAATATATAAAATTTTAAGATTTATTGGTAATTTAGGTAAACTATCTAAATGATTATGATTTATTGATAAACATGTTAAATTTGATAAGTTTATAATTTTATCAGGTAATGATAATAAATTAAAATTATCAAATTCTAAATACTTAATTTTATCAATATTAGAACTATTAAAAATTTCATCAAATATCATTAATATTAATATTATTTTTTCTTTTAAATAATACAAAATCTAAAATAATATATAAAAATTATATATAAATATATATATGGGAAATAATAATTTACAAAAAAATTCAAATACACAAGAATGTGGATGTGAAAATATTAGTGATATTTTTTTATATATCTTTTCAATTTTTATTATTATAGTAATACTAATAAAAAATTGCATCAATTAATTATAAAAGAATAGTTTTATAATAATAATGCCTTTTTGTCATAACGATACTAGTAAAAAATATACAGGAAATGAAAAATCACCATTGGGATTAGGTTATACTGCTTCAGTGGAACCAGTTAATAAAATACTAATTGGAAAAGATAATTATTATTATATTGTTAAACAATATAATAATAATTTAAAAAGATGGAAAAAAATAAATGATTTTTCTACACTTTTTAATGATTTACCTAAAGAATATTTTACAGATGCTTATAAACCTATTACTAAAAGTATAACTACAGAAACTGGTTTAGAAGAAAAATTTGGTGGAGAAATTCCATTTTTTATTAAAGGTGAAAAATGGCCATCCAAGAATGAATATAATATGACATTCTTTTGTCAATTTAAAGACCCTCGTAAAAAAGATAATATATTATATCGTGTATTTATTAATATAGATGAACCTTATGGTATATGTGATGATTATTGGATAAATAAAATTGAATTGTCGCCTCAAAATATTAAAAAACAATTAATAATTAAAAAACCAGAATATAGTGAACAAATTAAAAAAAAAATAGAATTAGAATATATGGAATTAGAAAATAATTTTAAACCATTTGAAATTATTGAGTGGAAAAAACATTCTGAAATAAAATCATTTTCAGAAATAAAAGAATATTTTCATATTCCTGAGTATAGTATTAATAATAATAATAAAGAATATAATAAATTACAAGAAGAATATGGAGATTCTCCTAATTCTCCTGAATATGGTGTTAAAGTTGGAGGCACTCCGGTGTCAACACAAAGTCAAGATTCTGTTTTAGAATATGATTTATTACAGTTGTCATACGAACACTATATTAATTATCCATGGGGTGATGCAGGAATTGCTCATATATCAGAAAATTGTCATTTAATATGGGATTGTTGTTAAAATATTATTTTTTTTGACAAAAAACACAAATATTCCAAGTTGTATCAACTTGAATATTCTTAAAAAATTTATTTAATAAACTTTCATATTTTTTATAATCATCAATACTATGCATATTAATTAATAACCAACCATCCTTATTTAATTTATTATATCCAGATTCAAAATCATAAAAATTTTTTTTATAATAATGAAATGCATCATCTATAATTATATCATATGTTTTTGATGTATTTTTTAAATATACAGTTGCATCAGATAAATAATATTGTAGCTTTTTGGATTTATTTTCTATTAATGAATTATATAATTTAAACATATTTATATTTATATCAACACCATCTATTTCTTTAGTTTCCTTATCTAAAGATAATTCTAATGGAATACCACCTAAACCAAATCCTAAAACTAAAATAGTTTCTCGTCTAATATTTTTTTTTAATATAAAATCAATAAATACTCTTGCATAGCTAAAATAATTTTTATATGTAGATAATTCAAATTTAGAATGAATTTTATCTAGACTTACCATATCATTTTCTTTTTCTACAAAATTATCTTCACAAATTAAAATAGGATTATTTTTATTTCTTTTTAATATTTCAAAATTATCTAAATTTAATTTTTCAGGATTATTTATAAATTCCATTGTGCTAAAAATTAATAAAGAGGATGTTAAAAAAAGTAAACTTATTTTACAAATATTATCCATTAAATTAAATTATATATTAATTTAATCCATCTTTATAAATTTTTAATGATTTTAATCTTTGTTCTGAATGATCTACAATTGGTTTATAATATTTAATACCATTATTTAACCATTTTTCATGAATTTCTTTTTTAAACCAATTATGTAAATCAATTGCAGGAACTTCTTTTAATTCAGGAATCCATTTTTTAATATATTCGGCATTTTTATCATATTTTTTACTTTGTGTCCAAGTATTAAAATATCTAAAATATGGTTGAGCATCGTTTCCAGAACCAGCAACCCATTGCCATGATAAATTATTAACCATTGTATCATAATCAACTAAATGTGATGCATAAAATTTTTCTGCATATCTCCAATCAATTAATAAAATTTTAACAACAAAACTACCACTTACCATTCTCATACGATTATGAACGAATCCTGATTGTACTAATTGTCTCATTGATGCATCTATAAGTGGAAATCCGGTAGTTGCTGTTTTCCAATGTTCAAATAATTTCATATTATTCTCCCATTTAATATTATCATATTTAATTTTAAGAGATTTATTTTTTTTTTCTATTTGTCCATTTAAAACCTCGGGAAAATTATGAGCTGTATTCATATAAAAATCACGCCAATGTAATTCATTAATTAATCCACTTTCTTTACCTAAAGATTCTAACATTGCATAGTATTCTTCACGAATACTAACTGTAGAAAAATGATTATGGGCTCCTAAAAAAGTAGTTTTATATATTAATGTATCGCGGTTTTTTTGATAATTTTTAAAATCACCAATATTTTTTAAAATTTTTAAACCTTTTGAACGTCCACCATGTACATTAATATTCTCATTTATTTCATAAAAATCATCTATTTCATTTTCATTAATATTATATTTTATTTCTTCCAATTCTTTTAATTTGGAAAATTTAAATTTTTTAAATTTATTAACTTCTCTGACTTGTAAATTTTTCATACAATAGTTTTTAAAAGGTGTAAAAACTAAATATGGGGTTCCATCAATTTTATTAGTTTGTCCATTTAATATATCGTATAATGGATAATCTTCTTTCATATAACAAATAATATTTTTTTTATCGCACCAATCTTTAATTTCACCATCTCTTTTTTTAGCATAAGGTGTATAATCAATATTAAATCCAATTGATTCAATAGTATTTTCTTTATTTAAACTTTTTAATACTTTCATTGTATCGCCTTTAAAAAAATACATTTTTCCTTCTTTTTTTTTTATTTCTTCAGATAATTCATGTAATGATTCAATCATAAATTGAACTGAATTATTTGAAAAATAACTATTTTTTTTTGGATTAATTTGTTCTGGTGTAAAAATAAAAATAGGAATTACATCTCCCATTTCTTTTATTTGATGAATTAAAGTAGTATTATCAACTAACCTTAAATCTCTATGAAATAAAAATATATTCATTATTAATATAATAGAATTATTCTTTTTTAATATATTTTTTAATATAAATAATTAAAAATATACATATTATTATTATTATAGCATCTATTACTAAATTTCTAATTTCCATTAAATTCTTAAAAACATAACGATATTTTAATTCTGGAATTTCTTCTATACAATAATGAATAGCATTTTGAACGGCTGATTCTATAGTAGTAACATAATAAGAACTATTACCATTATGAATTCCAACGTAATATAAATTTGATAATTTACCTTTTGATTTAATAAAACGTTGTTCTGTTGTAATAACATAAGCTGTATCTTCATTTATCCATACATCATTAATTTTTTTTATAGTTGGAGAAATAATAATTAAATCAGGATTAGGGAAAAATGATAATTGTTCTTTAACATATTTTATTATTTCTTCTTTTGAACATTGATTAACTGTTTTTCCTTCTTCATTTGGAACATTTAACATTGATATACAAATACTAATAACAGTTTTTGAAGGTTCGTCTGTTTTAAAATCCATAAAATTAGAAAGAATAACAAACCCGATCCCCCAAGGAGTTCTTGGAAATCCATTTAATTTTGGTAATGTTACTTCATTTTTATAATGAAAAGTTAATGTAATATAATCAAAATAACTATTTTTAACTTTCCATTTTTGTAATTCTTTATTATTACCAAAAATATTTTCAGTTTTAGGATTTGAAGATATTAAATTATAAAATGGTTTTGGTGGTATTGTTAATACATATTTATTTGCGATTATTTCTTTTTCAATTCCATTTTCATTAATAATTAATTTAGAAACATTATTATTTTGAACATCTATTTTAATAACTTTTGAATTTAATAATATTTTTACATTATTTTTTAATAATTTTTCAGTCCATACTTTAATTAAACCTCTATCGTTTGGTATTTTAGGTTGATATAATGAATAAAAAAATTGTTTATTGATATATTGTAAAAATTGGAATAATGTATAATTGTCAATAGTAGCTCCATCAGATAAAAGACATAATCTTTCTATAAAATCATAAGAATTTTCTGAAAAATTATTTTTTTTCATAAAATCTTTCATTGAAACTGTTCTACCATAATCTTTATTTACTATTAATTTTAAAAAAGCTAATAGTAAAGCCATTATTTCATTAAAAGTAAGATTTAAATTAATTTTATTATTAATTTGTATAGTTTTATCATCAATATCAGTAGGTTTAGATTTATAAGGTATAAATAAATCTGTAAATGCTATATCCATATCAGCTAAAAGTTCTATAAACATCAAAAAAGAATTAGAATATATTCGTGGTCCATGTTCAGTGAAATATCCATTTACACGTAATACTTTATGACATCCTCCTAATACCTCGTCTTTTTCTATTAATAATACTTTTTTCTTTTGATTTGATAAAATCCAAGCTATTGTCATTCCTGTTGGACCTCCACCTACAATAACATAATCATAACTCATTACTTTAAAAGATAAAATTATTTAATTATTTTTTTATTTCTAATCGTGTTTGCCAATAACCATCTCCATATGAAGTTAATATTTCTTCACCTTTTTTAATGTCTTTAGTTGCATACATTTTTATTTGATTTTTAGATAATATAGTCCATAATGCATTATAATCATCTGAATGATTATACATTGAACAAAAACCAAATGCAAGTAATGAATATTTATCATCATATTTAAAAATATAATCTTTTAATATTCCATCAAATTTAGATGTTTCTTCAGAAATAGTAGGACAAATTTCTATAATATCATTTTTTTTATAATTTTTAGTTGCAAAAACTCCTCTACTACCTATTTTTTCAGAATTTTTTATTTCAATATATGGTATAACACATCCAACATTTGATAAATTAGATTTAAATAATCTAATTATTAAAATTATTAGTAAAAATACTAAAAAATATATAACATACTTCATTAATATATTGTATATTTTTTAAATTTAATTAAAATCTTTTAAAATCTAATTTTTTAATTGCTTTAAGTTCAGACCATATATTATTTGTAATTTTTATATTAATAGATACAGAACTTACAATATAATGCCAAAGAAGAATTTCTATTTTTTTACATTTTTTATAATCTTTTTTTTTATAATAATATTCTATTAAGTGTTTTGTTTGAATGATACTTGATAATGGTATTTTTTTATCAGGTTTTGATTTTAAAAATTCTAATACTTTTTCTTCTAATTGTTTATATTCATCTTTTGAATAAACACATTTTTTTTCAACAGTAGATAAACCTATCGCTAGTGCTTGTTTTTTATTTTTAATAATTTCTTCTTTTCTAGACTTTAATTTATTTTCTTTAAATTCGTCAATAACTTCAGTCATTATTTTTCTAGAACATTTTTTATAAGACATTAATACTATTTATATTTTAATCTTGAATAATTATAAAAATAATATTTTCTTGTTAACAGTTAATAATAAGGGTTATCATTAATTAAAAGTTAATAATAAGGGTTATCATTAATTAAAAGTTAATAATAAGGGTTATCATTAATTAAAAGTTA
>Ga0214923_10004918_pt1 | contig 15811 bp, 14 predicted proteins | sample LL1510_MetaG_FD_177993 | JGI IMG/M metagenome (GOLD analysis project Ga0214923, IMG submission 177993) | Freshwater microbial communities from Lake Lanier, Atlanta, Georgia, United States - LL-1510 | ecosystem: Environmental > Aquatic > Freshwater > Lake | place: USA: Georgia | collected...
AGTGAGTGCGCATTACGACCACTTGGGTAGAATGGGGTCAGCGTGTTATTTTCCTGGTGCAAACGACAATGCTAGCGGTACCGCTATGCTAGTGGAACTCGCCTTGCGATTGAAGGAAAAAAAGAAAAGAAAATATAATGTATTATTTGTGGCTTTTGCAGGTGAAGAGGTTGGTTTGTTAGGCTCTGCTTTCATGGTGAAACATCCGCCGGTTCCTTTAACGGATATTCGATTTCAATTGAACTTAGATATAATGGGAAGTGGGGAAGAAGGTATAACTGCGGTTAATGCTACTCTTTTCCCAAAAGAATTTCAGCGACTTGTAAAACTGAACAAGAAATTGAATTCCGTTTCTACTGTAAAACCTAGAGGACCAGCGGCAAATTCGGATCATTATTTTTTTACAGAGGCAGGAGTTCCCGCGTTTTTCATTTACACAATGGGACCAAACAAACATTACCATGATATTTTTGACACGTACGATGAGTTAAGTTTTAAAGCCTTTGAATCATTGGCATTCTTATTTGAATCCTTTCTGCTTGGATTTTAAGTATACAGAATGTCTTGAATAATCTCTCTCGTTGCTTTTACTTGAAATCCAGGAACATGTACCACACAGTAATCAATCAATAATTCTAAGTTTTGCCGCACGGTCAATTTATCTTCAAGAAAATCGTCAACACCACCATTGAATAAGAACGCTAGTTGTGATAATTGAGAAGAAGAAAGTTGGAGAGTCCTGCTTGAAGAAAGTGGCACCAAAGCTCCTGTTTGAAGATCAAAAAAATTCCCGCTTTCTTTGGCTATTTGCGGCATATATCCGGAAAGCACAATGAATTTTGCTAAAAATTGTAGTGGAAAAGAGTAAAGATTTTGAGAGACTTCAAGGGCAATTATTTCTTCTTTCAAGAATTGAAACATAGAGTTGTCTTGATGGCTTTGCTTTAAACTTGATTTCAATATTTCCGCAATAAAAAAAGCAAGTAATGATTTTTGTGGATGTACGTAAATTTCGTTTAACCCAGATACACGTGATATTTCTTGAATGATTCCCAAATCACTTTCCGGTCGTTTGGCATAAGTCAATTCATAAATACCAAGGGGAAATAAAGGTTTATTTTTCTTCTTTGCGCCTTTAAAAATGAAGTGTTGTCTTCCGAGACTATTCGTATAAAAATGAAGAATTACGCTAGTTTCAGCGTAATTCTTCTTATCAATTAATATTCCAATATCGGAGAATTTCACTCTTTTTTGCCCGCAAGCTTAAAGTCTATTTTGTAGTAGAAGATAGGTAATCTTCCTAATTGTTGCTTCTGTGCTAATGGTTGAGATGTGTCGTTCGGGTCCAATCTTGGTGCATAAGCTATGCCTAATAGATTTTTTGTATTCAAGAGATTTACCAAGTCTAATCCAAATTCATGTGTTAATTTCTTGGTATTCATTCTCCAGTTTATTTTTAAATCAACCCTGAAATAATCGGCAAATACATTTTCATTAAAAGCGCTGTCCATAAAAATTATTTCTTTAGCACTCATAGTTTGTGCGATATCCACTTCTCCGTAACGCCTTCCTCCTGCACGCGTGATTTTAGTACCAACGCCTATTACATGTTTTTTCCCAATATTGAATTCCTTACCGGCTAGTACATTCCAAACATAAGATAAGTCAATATTATCAGCAATATTAGCTCCTTTGTATGAAGTATTGCGCCATTTGCCATCACTCGCCAAGTATTTTGAATCGTAAATACTTGCGGAAAACATGAAAAAGAAGCTTTTACTAAAGTACTTTTGAAGTGTAAATTCTAGACCGTAGTTTACGCCTTTGCCGTCGTTAACAAGCGTGTCATTTGGAAAAACACGAGAAAAACCTCCTCCTGCATTTACTAGGGAAAATGAATTACTATTTTGACTAATTGGTAAATTATATAAATATTGGTAATAAGCTTCTGTTTTTAAATTTAATCCTGGACCAAAAGATCTCTCGTAACCCACACCTGAATGTACACTTCTTGAAAAATCCATTTTCATATTGTGGGAATTTCCGTTGTTGTCAGGGTCATAAGCATACGTGTAATACGGTTGAGTTTGGCTATGCAGACCTGCCCCAGCGAATACCGCCTGATTTCGGCCCATTCTGTATTTCCATCCCACTCTCGGCTCTGCAGGGCTGATACTATTGCTTAACGTAAAATATTGTGAATGAAGTCCAGCCGTTACATCCATATTGTCGTTTACTTTCCATTTCCATTGCACAAATGGTTGAATTAAATAGGATACTCCTCTGTAATTCCAGCGTGTTTGCCAACTGTCAGGTACATCAAGGTCAGTTAAAACTGAATCAATGAAATTAAAATTTATTTGTTCAGCATTAATGCCTGCCTTTATAAGGTGTCGCTTATTAATTTTGTGATTTACAGCAGCATACCCTGAAAATTTCATTGTGGTAAAATTGAATCCTAACATATTGTAAGATGTGTCAACACGAATTAATGTGTCTGAATTATTTATATCTAGCGAACGCTGTAAATAAACGTGTCGTGCTTGTTGTGATTCACGAGATCCCGCAAGAGTTGCCGTGAGGTATGTTTTTTTATTAAGAGTCTTTTTATAATTTAACCCACTTACATACATGTTCGTTCCAAAAAACTGATCGCGATCCCCTTCACCGTAAAATTCCGTTGAATAGTTAGTTTGTTCAGAAATTAAAATGTCAATATTACTTTTTCCACCCATTCCCCACCATGAAAGTTGACCACCATTTTTTAATTTCCAATTAAATTTAAATGCCCCATCTCCATATACAGGAACAGCATCAGTACCGATAGTAACTCCCATTTTTTGAAACAATGCCAAACTAGAATAGCGACCCATAACAAGATAACTTGAATTTCCATTTTTCCCCATAGGTCCCTCGGCTAATGCTTCTAATCCAAATAATCCAAATTGTCCTGTAAATTCGTGTTGGTTGTTATTGCCATTTCGTAATTTCAAATCAAAAACACCAGAAGTACTGTTCCCATATTCAGCAGGAAAAGCACTCATAAAAAAGTCAGAATTACCTAATATTTTATTATTGAGAATAGAAACCGGACCACCTGTGCTTCCGGAAACGGCAAAGTGCGAAGGGTTGGGAATATCAATTCCCTCAACACGATATACCACACCTAGGGGCGAATTTCCTCGAACCACAATGTCATTTCGGGAATCATCTGACCCCTGAACACCGGCAAAATTTGAAGCCATACGTGCAGGATCCATTCGTGAACCAGGATATCGGTTCGTTTCTTCCACGCTGAATTGTTGTGCTGAAAGAACTGCCATTTCATTAATAACCTCTCCTCTCTTTTTTCCGGTTAAGGTGACTTCATTCTTTTGAGTAATCCTTTCAGACATTGGGATATTTACAACGAGCTCCTTTCCGGAAGTGACCTCGACTGTAATTGTTTTAGATTCGTAACCTATGAATGAAGCTATAAGTTCATGTCTACCTACCGGCACTTGTTTAATCACTGCGTTGCCTTCAACATCTGATCCCGCTCGAATTGGTGTCGGAAGAATAACTTCTAACCTGACTCCAATGAGCGGTAAATTAGTTTCGCTATCGAATACTTTTGCGCGAATGGTTTGAGTAGGAACTTGTGCATTTACTGAAAACGCCACAACCAAAGAACAAAGAAATGAATGTACATATTTAATCATAACCAATAATTTAGATCTTACTAATTTACTTTAAAAGCGTTATTCGATTCCATATGTGACAAATTAATTAAAACAGCCGCTTGTTTATAACTTAATTTTTTTTGGCTTAGTTTTTGGATATCTCCATGAAAATTGATAATTTTAAAATAAAAAATCATGAAACTATTTATCCTATCGACACTTCTTATCCTTGTAAATTCTTTGTCAATTGCGCAAAAATCTGAAGGAGAATTAATCTGGTACACAGATGTTGACGCTGCCCAGAAAGAGTCTCAACGTACTAAAAAACCAATGATGTTGTTTTTTACAGGAAGCGATTGGTGTGGTTGGTGTGTGCGTTTACAAAAAGAAGTTTTTTTGAAAGATGAATTCAAGCAATGGGCAAAAGATAACGTTATTTTAGTCGAACTTGATTTTCCTAGAGCTAAAGCGCAGTCTGATGCCACTAAAAAACAAAATCAACAATTACAACAACAATTCAATGTAATGGGTTATCCAACTGTACACTTCGTAAGGCCTGAAAAATCTAAGGATGGAATAAGTCTCGTTGACCTAGGTAAAACAGGTTATATGGCAGGTGGACCAGGACCCTGGATTGCAAACGCTTCAGCGTTAATTCAGTCAAAATAAATACTTATCTCATCATACGAATAGCCCTTTGATAGCAAATATCGAAGGGTTTTTTGTTTGCGTTTAAATGGATCCGTTTCATTTGATAATGACATCCATTTTTTTTCATAAAGTAAGGAAAGAGCGACTGATATCTCTTCTGATGAAATGGAGGAAATGGCTTTTTCTATCACCTCTTTAGCGATTCCTTTTTGAAACAAATGAGAAGAAATCTTTTTTAATCCCCATTTTTTTTGGTGAAATTTACTTTCAGCGAAAGAAATGGCATATCGTTCTTCGTCCAGAAAAGAACTGTTTTTTAAGTCATTAATAAGTTTATTGATATCGCTTTCTAAAGCACCTAATTTTTTAAGTTTTGTGACAACTTCAGCAGTGCATCGCTCTTGGTAAGCACAATAACGCTGAATTTTAATGAGAATATTTTGATTATCCAATTACTTAAAAGGGAATTTCTTCATTTTCTTTCGTTACAAAACTATACTGCAATAATTGATGTGCAGTAATTCCTCTAACTGGAATCCATTTTTTATACTTTAAGAACCATTTCATTTGCCTTGAAACCAGTCCTTTTTTGAAGTATGCCTCTAAGTAAGGGTGTACGAGTAGAACAACATCTTTCATCTTTTTATCCTCGATCAGAAAATTAAGATTGGATTCTATTTCCTCGGCAAAAAGAATACTAGCCTGAACTTCTCCGCTTCCATTACATGTTGGACAGGTTTCTGACGTTTCAATATCCGTCTCAGGGCGAACACGTTGCCTTGTTATTTCAACAACGCCAAATTTTGAAGGAGGAATTATGTTGTGTTTTGCACGGTCTTGTTTCATAAACTCTTTAAGTTTATCAAAAAGAATCTTGTTATTCTCTCTATCGTGCATGTCGATGAAATCTACACAGATAATGCCACCCATGTCGCGAAGTTGAAGTACCCTCGCAATCTCTTCTGCCGCTTCAACATTTGTTGCGAGCGCATTGGATTCTTGACCATTAGCATCTTTTCTGTTTCCACTATTCACATCAATGACGTGCATGGCTTCTGTATGTTCAATAATCAAGTAACCTCCACTTGGTAGTGGAACTTTTTTACCGAATAAAGTTTTTATTTGCTTATTTATTCCAAATCGTTCAAAAGGCTCAAGTTTCCCATCGTAATGCTTAACAATTCTTTCATTTCCTGGAGAAATTGAAGATATATACTCTATCATTTCGCCAAGCAATTTTGAATCGTTTACATGAATATTAGTAAAGTCTGAATTCAATAAATCTCTTAAGATGGAAGAAGTTGTGTTTATTTCACCGAGAACTCTTTTGGGTGGATGACTTGTTTTTAAATTTTGATAAATAGTTTTCCATTTTTCCAGAAGGGTTCTTAAATCACCCTCAAGATCGGCAGTTGACTTATTTTCGGCAACTGTTCGAATTATTACCCCGAAATTTTTGGGTTTTATACGATCCATTAATTCTTTGAGTCGTTCGCGTTCCTCCACGTCTTTAATTTTCTGGCTAATCGAGATTTTTTCGGAGAATGGCACCAAAACAAGGTATCTTCCGGCAACGGTTACTTCAGCAGATAATCTCGGGCCTTTCGTTGAGATCGGTTCTTTTGCCACTTGCACCAAAATAGATTGTGAGGAGGAGACTACATCGGAAATCTTACCTTCTTTTTCAATATCTTTTTCAAGTTTAAAGTATTGTAAATCAGGAACATTTTGTTTTCCGTTAAGAGTTTCTTTCACATATTTAGAGAATGACTTGAACTGAGCGCCAAGATCAAAATAATGCAAAAAAGCGTCTTTCTCATATCCTACATCAACGAAAGCAGCATTGAGACTTGGAGACAAACGCCTAACTTTTGCCACGTAGATATCACCTACAACAAAGTCTGAATTGCCTCGTTCTTCGTGCAATTCAATTAGTTTACCATCTCTTAAAAGGGCAATCCATATTCCGTTAACTCTAGCGTCAACAACTAATTCTAAACTCACTTTGAAAGTTTAAAGAAACATAAAAAGAGGGTTGCAGAAGCAACTCAATTACTTCTTTTTCTTGTGACGATTCTTTCTAAGTCGTTTTTTACGCTTGTGAGTCGCCATTTTATGTCTCTTTCTTTTTTTACCGCTTGGCATAATATCTATTTTTAACTGTTAGTTTCTTAAAATAAAAAAGCACCCCCAAAAATAGGGAGTGCAAAGATATTCATTTTTTCGTGAATTCAAAAAATTACTTCACGACAACTTTATTTTTCACTTCCTCAACAAATGTTTTTGCTGGCTTAAACGAAGGAATGTTGTGAGCTGGAATAATAATGGTGGTATTTTTAGAGATGTTTCTCCCTGTTTTCTCAGCTCTTTCTTTCACGATAAAACTTCCAAAACCCCGAAGATAAACGTTTTGTCCTTTTGCCAAAGAAGTTTTGATACTCACCATGAACGCTTCTACTGCTCTCAACGCTTCCGTCTTTTCTAATCCCGTTTCGGCTGCTATATCAGCTACGATATCCGCTTTAGTCATATTTTCTAATTTTGAGTTAATTAATTTTTAAGTGCCACAAAAGTAGTAATTGACAATTAGAATTTTTTAACTTTCACTCAAAATTTATTAATTTTTATCTTAAATGACTGATACCCAATTAGAATTGATAAATTGGTACAACTGTAATAAACGGGACTTGCCCTGGAGAAACACGAAAAACCCATATTTCGTTTGGCTTAGTGAAATAATTTTACAGCAGACACGTGTTGACCAAGGTTTGCCATATTATGCGCGATTTGTTTCTGTTTTCCCTACGGTATTCGATTTAGCTTCGGCATCAGAAACGGAAGTTTTGAAAAATTGGCAAGGTTTGGGATATTATAGTCGAGCGAGAAATTTACATTTTACTTCGAAGAAAATTGTTCAAGAATATGAAGGGGTTTTTCCGACCACATATGATGAAATTTTGAAATTAAAAGGAGTGGGTAGTTATACTGCTGCTGCAATTGCATCGTTCTGTTTTAATGAACCGGTAGCTGTACTGGACGGAAATGTTTACCGAGTTTTAAGTAGACTTTATGATGTAGATTTGGAAATAAACATTTCCAAGAACAAGCGGAAATTCGAGATAATTGCAAACGATTTTTTGGATAAGAACAACCCTGCTCTTTTCAATCAAGCAATAATGGAATTTGGGGCCCTTCAATGCAAACCAATTTCACCAAGTTGTGATTCTTGTCCCTTGAGAATGAACTGTTATTCGTTAGCGAACAATACAGTTCAAAATCGTCCACTTAAATTAAAAAAACTAAAAATAAGAGAACGATTTATAGTTTATTGGGTAATCGAAAATGACAAAAAGATTTTAATGCGACAGCGCAAAGAAGAAGACATATGGAAAAACATGTTTGAATTCCCTTCAATTGAATTTAAATCCAAAGAGGAAAAGGATATCTACTTGAACGACAATAGGAAATATGCTCAAAAATCTCTTAAGCATGTTTTATCTCATCAGCATATTTTCGCAACTTTTATAGAAACTTTCAACGGCAAAAACGATTTATTTTCTGATGCTAAATGGATTGGATTAGATGACCTGTTGGATATTCCATTACATCGGTTAATCACAAAGTTTCTAGAAACGAGGAGTTAAAAAAATGTGTTGTGTTGGTTTTACTATCTTTGTTAAAAAATAACGATGACACAGATTCGAAAGTCAACACTATCAGATACAGCCAAAGTTCAAGTTTGGATTATTGGAAAATCAAAGAATAAAAATCTTCCGGAAGGGATATCGAATTTAGTAGCAAAACTTCAAGAAAAAAAAGCTGGTTCTTGGGATTACCTTAAAAGTGTGGATTCATATTCAATCGTCATTCACAATACAGACAACGATGAGGAATTAAGAATTATTGGTGCAGAACTCGTCAATTTGGTGGCAAAGGAGTTTTCGGAAATTCAAATTCACGCGAAAGAGGAAAGAGCATTAGTTTTAGCTGAAGGGATTGCATTGGCAAATTATCAATTTTTGCAACATTTTAGTAAACCTAGTAAAAACAACCTTTCGACTATTTTTCTTAATGAAGAAATTGGAGATCAACTAATAAACGAACTTAACAATATCATTAAGGCTGTTTATTGGGCAAGAAACGTTGTTAACACTCCGGTTTCTCATTTAAATGCCACTCAACTTGCGGATGAGGTAGTGAAATTGGGCGAAGAGGCCAAATTTTCTGTACAAGTGCTGCAAAAGGCTCAAATAGTATCGTTGAAAATGGGAGGATTACTGGCGGTTAATAGAGGCTCTATTGACCCACCAACCTTTACCATAGCAGAGTATAAGCCGAGAAAACCGATTAACAAGCAACCATTAGTGCTGGTGGGAAAAGGCGTTGTGTATGATACTGGCGGTTTAAGTTTAAAACCTACTCCTGGATCAATGGACACCATGAAAAGCGATATGGCTGGCGCAGCCGCAGTTATTGGAGCAATTTATTTAGCAGCTTTACAGAAATCAAATGTACACATGATTGTATTAGTTCCAGCAACAGATAATCGTCCAGGAATGAACGCATACACCCCGGGTGATGTAATTACAATGTTTAACGGTTCCACGGTAGAAGTACTGAATACAGACGCTGAAGGAAGAATGATTCTTGCTGATGCATTGAGTTATGCGGACAAATTTGACCCTGAATTAGTAATTGACGCGGCAACATTAACCGGTGCGGCTGTAAGAGCAATCGGCACCGAAGCGAGTATTGTCATGGGTAATGCGAAAGACAAGTATTTTGAAAGTCTTGAAAAGTCGGGAAGAATTGTACACGAGCGCGTGGTAAGATTTCCGTTTTGGGATGATTATAAAAAGCACATGCTCTCAAAAATAGCCGATTTAAAGAATATTGGGACAGCAAATGCAGGGATGATTTCTGCAGGTAAATTTTTAGAAACGTTTGTTAATGCACCCTATATTCATATGGACGTTGCTGGGCCTACGTGGCTCGACTCAAAAGAAAATTACAAAGGAGTTGGCGGCACGGGTAGCGGAGTAAGATTGCTTTATCAATTTGTTAAATTACACTACAAAAAATGACAGATAAAATAGAGAAAATCCCAGTTGTTGGCATTACAGTCGGAGAGATAAACGGTATTGGTCCTGAGGTAATTCTAAAAGCGTTACGCGACAATAGAATTCTTGCATCTTTTACGCCAATCATATACGGTACAAACAAAGCTATTTCGTATTATAAGAAAACACTAAATATGCATGAATTTAATTTTCAGACCATTAAGTCTGCAAACGAAGTTCAACATAAGAAAATAAATTTAATAAATGTAACCACTGAAGAAATCGAAATTACGCCAGGAATACCAACAGAACATTCAGGTAAAATAAGTTTGCAAGCGTTAGAAAGCGCCACACAGGATTTATCAGAAGGAAAAATCGACGTGTTGGTGACTGCCCCTATTTCCAAAGAGAATATTCAAAAGGCTGGATTTAATTTCCCTGGTCATACGGAATATCTTGCTGAAATGTCTGGTGTTACAGAAGCACTCATGATTCTTACATCAGGGGATTTACGTGTAGCACTGGTAACAACGCACATTCCTGTTTCTGAGGTTAGTAAGCACCTAACAAAGGATAATCTCGTAGCTAAAATCAAGTCACTTGAAACATCTTTAAAAAAGGACTTCAATATAGTAAAACCAAAGATTGCCGTTTTTGGCTTAAATCCGCATGCCGGTGAAAATGGAAAAATAGGTACAGAAGAACAACAAGTTATCACACCTGCAATCCAGCATTTAAAAAACGAAGGATTACTTGTTTACGGTCCTTTTGCAGCAGATGGATTCTTTGGAAGCCATGCAAGAAATCAGTACGACGGTGTTTTGGCAATGTATCACGATCAAGGACTTACAGCATTTAAAGCCCTAGCCTTTGAAGATGGTGTAAATTATTCCGCGGGATTGCCAATTATTAGAACCTCTCCAGATCATGGAACTGCTTTTGACATCTCAGGAAAGGGGAAAGCGTCAGAACAAAGTATGCGCTCAGCTATTTTTCAAGCAATAGACATTTGGAAAAACAGACGTTTTCAAAAAGAAATTAATCGGAATCCTTTAGTAATACAGAACTCTGAAAATAAAAAAGATGAGGACCTGTAACAAGGGTTTTTTTGTTTAAAAATATTTACATAACTTTGCCCTCCGTTTTTTGTCAGAGACAGTAACATGAAAAGTGCTTTTGAAATACCCTTTGTCGGATTGAAATTAGGCACACATGAATTTGAATTTGACGTTAACGATTCGTTCTTTGCTTCTCTTCCTTATTCACTTATTGAAAAAGGGTCAGTTAAGGTGTGGTTAGATTTAGAAAAAAAAGAAACCATGATGATTGCAAACTTCGAGTGCTTTGGTCATGTTGAACAAATTTGTTCTAGGTGTAACGAAAGCGCCTTGGTTGAAATAGATTCTGATTTGGATGTGATTTATAAATTTGGTCACGAAGAGGAGGAAACAAATGATGATAATTTGTTAATTGTCAATTATGACGCATACGAATTAGATGTTTCACAGCAGGTGTATGAAATGATTTCACTAGCATTACCCATACGCCCAATGCATGAAGATGGTGAATGTGATGAAGAAATGGTAAAACTGATTGAGAAATACCAAGTAAAGGAAGAAAAAAAAGACGAAGACGATATTGATCCAAGGTGGTCAGTTTTAAAAGGTTTAAATTAATACAGATATAAAAGATGGCACATCCTAAACGACGCGTTTCAACCACGAGAAGAGACAAAAGAAGAACTCACAAAAATGCTGTAGCAGATAATGTGGCAACATGTCCAACAACTGGTCAACCTCATTTATTCCACCATGCACATTGGCACGAAGGAAAGCTATACTACAAAGGAAAAGTGGTAGCTGAAAAATTACAAGAAGAAACTGCAGAATAATCAGTACTACCTCTTTAATGAAAGTAGGAATTGATATTTCCGGAGGCGATTTTGCACCGGCGGTCAATATTGAAGGCGCAATTATGGCATCGCAGGGTTTACCTGTTGATGCTATTGTTGTTTTAATTGGTGACAGAGAAGTTATAAGGAAAGAACTTTCTTCAAGAGGAGAAGAGACAAACGCCAAATTCGAAATAGTTCATGCACCCGATGTGATTACTTTTCATGACCATCCGACTCGTGCTATCCCTCAAAAACCAAACAGTTCCATTGCTGTGGGATTTGATTTGCTCTCTAAAGGAGAAATTCAGGTATTCGCAAGTACTGGAAATACGGGCGCTATGTTGGTAGGGTCCATGTATAAATTAAATACGATTCCTGGCGTGATTCGCCCCTGTATTACCTCTACTTTACCTGCAATTAATGGTTCCAAGTCAATATTATTAGATGTCGGGTCAAATGCAGATTGTAAGGCAGATGTTCTATATCAATTTGCGGTTTTAGGAAATTTGTATGCTAAGTATGTACACGGAATAGAATCCCCAAGAGTGGCCTTACTAAATATCGGTGAAGAAGAATCGAAAGGTAATTTATTAACCATCGCGACATACAAATTAATGGCGGAATCTGATGAAATCAATTTTTACGGTAATATCGAAGGACGAGATTTGTTTACAGGTAAAGCAGATGTTATCGTGTGTGATGGTTTCACAGGAAATGTGGCCTTAAAACAAGCAGAAGGAATATACACCCTGATGCGAAAACGAGGGTTGAAGGACGAATATTTCGACCGATTTAATTATGAAAATTATGGTGGAACGCCTATACTAGGGGTGAAAGGTAACGTAGTTATTGGTCACGGAATTTCAAATAATATTGCTGTCAAAAATATGATTTTGCATTCGTATGAAGTAGCAAATTCTGGTTTGGCAATCAAAGTTAATGAAGCATTCAATTAAATATGAATAAAATAACAGCCGCAATCACTGGTGTTCAAGGTTTCGTTCCAGAAGATGTGCTTTCAAATGCGGATCTAGCGAAAATAGTGGACACATCAGACGAGTGGATAACGACAAGAACTGGCATAAAGGAAAGAAGAATCCTCAAAAATGGAGCCTCCTCAGATATGGCTGTTAAAGCGGTTGAAGGATTATTGAAAAAAACAAATACGGATCCAATGGATATCGATTTGGTTGTTTTGGCCACAGTAACACCGGACTATCCTTTTCCAAGTACAGCGAATGTTTTGTGTGATAAAGCAGGAATGAAAAATGCTTGGGGGTTTGATCTCATTGCAGCTTGTTCGGGCTTTATTTATGCTTTGTCTACAGGTGCTCAATTTATTGAAACTGGAAAGTATAAAAAAGTAATTGTCGTTGGCGTTGATAAAATGACCTCAATTCTGGATTATCAAGATCGTACGACTTGTGTGATTTTCGGAGATGGGGCAGGAGCAGTAATGTTAGAACCCAATCAAGAAGGACTAGGAGTTCAGGATTTTATTCTGAGAAGCGATGGCTCAGGAAGAGAATACCTCGTCCAGCCTGCGGGTGGTTCTGCAAATCCACCAAGTATTCAGACGGTGGAACAACGGTTACACTTTGTTAAGCAAGAGGGAAAGCAAGTTTTTAAATTTGCGGTAATAAATATGGCTGAAGTTTCAGCTGAAATAATGGAAAAAAATAACTTGAAGAGTGAGGATATAGATTGGTTAGTTCCGCATCAGGCGAATCTGCGCATCATAGATGCTACTGCCGATCGTATGGGTCTTCCAAAAGAGAAAGTTATGATTAACATAGAGAAATACGGAAATACAACTGCAGGGACTTTACCTTTGTGTTTGTGGGATTATGAAAAACAATTGAAAAAAGGGGACAACCTTATATTGTCAGCCTTTGGAGGAGGTTTTACTTGGGGGGCTGTTTATTTGAAATGGGCCTATAATTCATAAAAACAATTACTTTTACAAAAAAAATAGTATGAACTTAGAGGAAATAAAAGACTTAATCAGATTAGTTTCTAAAACGGGAATAAGAAAGGTAGATATTGAGCGTGAAGGGTTTAAAATTACGATTAGTGGCGGTGCTTCACAGTCCACAGAGCAACCTATTTATGTGCAAGCACCACAACAAATGGTTCAAAGTGCACCAATTGCCGTAACTTCAGCTCCAGTTGTTTCAAACACGCCTGCGCCTGCTTCAAACACAGAAAACTCTGCTACTACTGACGATTCAAAATACATTACTGTGAAGTCTCCAATGATTGGAACTTTTTACAGAACTCCAGGGCCAGATAAAGATCCATTCGTAAATGTTGGCTCAACAATTCAAAAAGGGGATAAACTTTGCATTATTGAAGCGATGAAAACATTTAACGAAATTGAATCAGAAGTATCAGGAAAAATAGTGAAAGTTTTGGTTGACAATTCATCACCTGTTGATTATGATCAACCGTTATTTTTAGTAGATCCTTCATAAGCCTTAATACAGACACTTTATGTTTAAGAAAATTCTAGTAGCTAATCGTGGCGAAATTGCCATGAGAGTTATCCGTACATGCAAGGAAATGGGAATTAAAACAGTAGCTGTTTATTCTACTGCAGATAAAGACAGTTTACCTGTGCGTTTCGCTGATGAGGCAGTTTGTATAGGTCCTCCAATAAGTAAGCAGTCCTATTTGTCAATTCCAAACATAATGGCTGCAGCGGAAATAACAAATGCTGATGCCATACATCCAGGTTATGGATTTCTATCTGAGAACGAAGAATTTTCTCGTGTATGTCAAAAACACGGAATTAAATTTATTGGTGCTTTACCGGAGCAAATCGCTGGAATGGGAGACAAGGCGACTGCCAAAGCCACTATGATTGCCGCAGGGGTTCCATGTATTCCTGGTTCAAAAGGTTTGTTGAAAGACTTAAACGATGCGAAAAAAACGGCGAAAGAAATTAAATATCCCGTTATTCTAAAGGCTACTGCAGGAGGTGGAGGAAAAGGAATGCGGATCGTATGGAAGGAAGAAGATATTGAAGCAGCATGGGATTCTGCTCGTCAAGAGGCGGGGGCCGCTTTTGGAAACAATGGGATTTACATGGAAAAGTTTATCGAAGAACCACGACACATTGAAATTCAAATTGCAGGCGATCAATATGGTAATGCTTGTCACCTTTCCGAAAGAGATTGTTCCATTCAACGTCGCCATCAGAAATTGGTTGAGGAAACTCCTTCTCCATTCATGACGGATGAATTGCGTGAAAAAATGGGCGAGGCGGCTATTAAAGCTGCCAAAGCAGTAAAATATGAAGGGGTAGGAACCGTAGAATTTTTAGTTGACAAGAACCGTGACTTCTATTTTATGGAGATGAACACGAGAATTCAAGTAGAGCATACGATTACGGAAGAAGTCATAGATTTTGATTTAATTAAAGAACAAATATTAATTGCGGCTGGCAAACCTATTTCAGGTAAAAATTATTTTCCGAATATGCACGCAATCCAATGTAGAATCAATGCTGAAGATCCTTTTGCTGACTTCAGACCTTCTCCTGGAAAAATTACTGATTACCATTGTCCTGGAGGTCATGGGGTACGAATAGATTCACATGTGTATAGTGGATATACCATCCCGACGAATTATGATTCGATGATTTCTAAGTTAATCGTTGTGGCGCAAACACGAGAAGAGGCAATTTTGAAAATGAAAAGAGCATTGGATGAATATATTATTCAAGGAGTGAAAACAACCATTCCTTTTCATCAAAAGTTAATGATGAATGAAGATTTTCAAAAAGGAAATTTTACAACCAAGTTCATGGATGATTTCCAATTTTAATCTAGAATTCTTTTAAAAAAATTCTTTTACAGATTTAAATCTGGGCAACCAAAATTGAATCTTTTCGTTTTTATTTAAAAATTGTCGCCGCGCTTTTCTGATTTCGCTTCGGTGCTTAATAATTTCGGAAAAGAAAACGCAATTTTTACTATATTTGTTATGCCAAGCACAACTAACTATGAAAACTAGCTCAGGACTCTATTTTACGGTTTTATTCGCTCTCGTAAGCTTTATTTCGAAGGCCCAAAGTGTTACTTTTAATCACAATGGGGCAATGCAAACATGGATTGTTCCCCCTTGTGTTACAAGTATTGATGTAATTGTTGCTGGTGCAAAAGGCGGAGGGTCTAATGGTGGATCAGGAGCAAGAATAACAGGTACTTTTGCTGTTACACCTGGTCAAACCATATTCATTTTTTGTGGTGGAATGGGCACGTCAGGAAACAATTCCGGCGGTTTTAATGGAGGCGGTACCGGATTTTCTTCTACAGATGGAAATACATCTTATGATTCTTGGGGTGGTGGCGGCGCATCAGATATACGGTTTGGAGGCACTGCTTTATCAAATAGGGTTATTGTTGCTGGCGGAGGCGGCGGAAGAAGTGGGGGTTCAGCTCCTGTATGTGGTGGTCCAGCGAATTGTTCTGATGGTGCTGCCGGATGCAATACTTTTGGATCAGGTGGTCTTGGGGCAACTACTACAGCAGGTGGCCTCG
>Ga0214923_10004919_pt1 | contig 15808 bp, 13 predicted proteins | sample LL1510_MetaG_FD_177993 | JGI IMG/M metagenome (GOLD analysis project Ga0214923, IMG submission 177993) | Freshwater microbial communities from Lake Lanier, Atlanta, Georgia, United States - LL-1510 | ecosystem: Environmental > Aquatic > Freshwater > Lake | place: USA: Georgia | collected...
GGACCCTTGATCCACCTCCCAACTTTTTTGGTGTCAACAAAAAATCCAAAAGTGTTGACAAAAATTGCAAAAGTGTTGACAACTCATGTCATGGTGTTGACAACCCTTTCAACTTTTTTGGAGTTGATCCAAGTTGGTCGGACCCTTGACTCACCTCCCAATTTTTTTTTTGGAGTTGACCCAATTTGGTCGGACCCTTGACTCACCTCCCAATTTTTTTTGGTGTCAACAAAAATCCAAAAGTGTTGACAACTCACACCTCTTTTTGAGTGCCAACCTGCTGCCCCTGCTGTTTTTAAAACTGCCAGTGTGAAGGCAGGTACACACAATTTTCACTATAGTCTTCAGGATGAGTACCGTTTTGTAAATAGGTAATTACCTCCAACCTTTCGCTATTTTCATGAAAAAATTGACCCGAAAAGTAATCATACCCCTTTTCAACGAAACGTTTCCTGGGGTTGGGGCAGTTATACATGTAGTGAATAAAGTAGTTGTAAACAGAGGCGTGTGCATCCCCTGCATACACAACCACATTGGTAGCAGTCATGGGTTCTTCTGAAATGCTAACATCCATGTCTTTAAACATGCGTGCCAAACAATACAAGTCCACTACTTTAGACATGAAGCGAAATACCAAATAAAAAAACTTGTCCAACACGTCGTTTTGCATGGCCGGGTTTTTTAAACGAGTAAACATGGTTCTAAAAAACACTCTACACTCCTCCGCTTGAGCATATTTATTAATAAAGTGTGCAATGAACTCTTCAATCTCTTGACCCAAATAGCTCCCTGCTTTGCCCTCTTTACCGCGTACCTCTTTTTTTAAAAACGGCAACTTTTCTACAAACCAGTTCACTAACCACGTGCCCACATCAGGTTGCGTGGCAAGTTGTTCACAAAACCAGTCTATGTGAAACAAGTACAACAACTTTATCAGCCCGTCTAACTTTTTTATAAACACGCCCTCTAAAAAATCAAACTGCACCAGAATGTTGGTGGGGTCTGTTTCATTAATGGCAGCACGTAAATCAATGTAGTGGGAGCGCATTAAAACACAAAGTTCAGACTGCCTTGGAGCTGGTTCTAAACACGGCTTGAATTCGGTGCGTAAACCATAGAAGGCACCGGATCTACTGAGGGGTGTTTCCGTTTGATCCACTGTTGTGCGAAAAGCGTGTGTTATTTTTTGGGTGGCTCGCGCTATCAAGTCTACGTACTGTGCCTTTACAGTTGGGTACTCCGGTTGGGCTTCTGTTTCTAAAAAAGCTTCAAACATGTTCTCGTAAACAATGTTTCTGGATGTGTTCAGGTTTGAAATGGGGTAGGAACGTGTATACTTGGTTTGATACGTTTCCAAAAAAAAGTCTAAAAAACAAGGCGTTTCAAAAGCCAACTGTGTCATGTAATCCACAATGAACTTGGTTTTTTCTTTCGGACACCTGTGTCTGTACATGGACAAATGTTTCTCTCCAAAAATAAGAAACGTTTTTTCAACATTATGGTGAGGATCTGTAAATATATGGACCGACACAGAAGACGGCCCAGAAATAAACTCTGTTTGAAAAAAGGTACCAGGTTGTCGCCACACGTTACTTACAAGTTGCTCCTGCCACTGGTTTAGTTGCGCACCCTCTCGACTTTGGGGATCTTGAAGAACTCGTGCATCCCCTGTTTTTTTAAACAACTCCACCTGCCTGTGTTGTTGCTGTTGTTTTTGTTTTTTAACAGACTTCCCTTCCTCCTCCTGTGTTGTTGTTGTTGTAGTAGTTTCCACGGATGACCTTCTTTTAGACATTTTTTATTATGTAGTGTTAGAAAACAAAAAACAAAGTTAGAACCTATGGCTGCGGCTGCTGCCCCGGTTGTTGTTGCACCCCTGTTGCTGGGGGGTGACACCAAAATTTTAATTATTGGAGCTTGTCCAGCGGACAGGTTAAGACTCTATCAACCCATTCATCCAAATGACAAAAACACGGGTTTCCGGTACACTGCGTTTCAAGCCCAAGCAGAAAACATTGTGTATTGGGGCAAGGGGTGTAACAGTGCAGAAGAATGGGAAGCAGTAGAACAAAAAAAACCCTATGATGTCATTTATTGTTACTCGGAAACAAACTCACTGACCTTTGATAGCACACAGGTTACTTTTAATAACAGTACCGACCTGTTACAAGAGAATGGTCTAGTGGTGTTTGGGAATCTAAATGAACACCCTCTGGCATTTAGTGTCAAAAAAAAAATGGCAGAACGACAACACGTTCCCTTTTTTCAAGAGTTTGAAGATGTGACAAACAAGTACCAGTCTAGTGTTGCGTTTTTAGCCACACAAGACGTTCCGGAAGCTTTCAAACCAATTTACAAAACAAATGTAGTCTCCTATTTAAGGTATTACAGGTATCAACGTGTCTACCAAAAAAAAGGGGCGGTGGTGGTTCCAGCAGCAGGTGTTGGGACGGTGGTGTCGCCAACAAGTAGTTCCTCTGACCACCCAGATTTGGATGACGACATTGTGAATGACCTTTTTAGTGACAGCACTCGCAACCCGTTTAACAAACAACGGTTAATGGTCATTTTGTCATTACTACACGACATGAACAAACTTCCTACCAACCCTTGTGTGAACCTGTACAACAACTTTATAACCCCGGTCACTACTTTGGTGCTGGGACAACATTTTAACATTGGTTTATTAGACAAGTTACTCAACATTAACAAACTAGATGTAAAAGAGGCGCTGGGTGTTCAACGTTCTGTTTTGTATCAACTTTTAAAAACCTAACAAGTTTTTTGTTTTTTTAAAGCCGGTTCTGCAGCCGGTGCAGAGTGACACGCCAACACTGCAGTCACCTCTTGCAACAACTTGATGTAACACGTCTTGAGTGCTTCCGTTTCTGCACGAATGCATGCTACTTCAACTTCAGTAAGAGGTTGGGGCTGTTTTTTAGCATACAACTCCAACAACCGAGCCTTGCTAAAAGTAAAAGAGTGAAACCGCAGTTCCAGCTGCCTTTTTGCCAACACAAACGTCATGGGTTGCACAAAGGTCATCATCTCACTTGCCGTTTCCAAGATTTTTTTGACAAACAGGCTCAACTCTTTCATGGCGCTTGTCAAGTCACTGTCTTGTTGGTACATGGCTTGAAACCGAGCCTCCAGTTCACTTGTGAGCACCTCCAACTGCATCTCCACCAACTCAAACACCTCGTCTTGAGTGACAGCAGCACTTGCAGCAGCACCACTACACACGTGTGCTTGACAAAACCGGGCCGCTTTTTTAGTACGAGTCATGTTCAAAAGTGAGAGAGTCCAGGGGGGAATAAAAAAAGTTGGTTGTTGCAAGTGTTACCGTGGTAAATCCTGTAATTTTTCAATAAACACACGTTTACTTCGTCCTCCTTCCATGCTGTCATTGTCTTCATCTTCTTCATTGAACCGGCAGCTGGTGCTTAACTTCCAAAACGTGGGGTGGCACATTTGAAACGACGGCAAGTCCGGCTTGGCGGCGTACCAAAACACTTGGTCCTCCAGCAACGTGCTCCGGGAGCGGTTGTTTAGCACCATGGCCGAAAAGTTGTTGGTTAGTGCATCCATGGTCTGAGTAAACGTTGCAAAATCTGAAAAACACCCAAAAAAGTGTTTAAACAGGCGCTCCTTGTTGGACAGGATGTTCTCTTTTAAACAAAACACGTAGTCCACGTTGGTACGCAAGTCGGGGGTCATGTCACACAAGTACTGCACCGCTGTAATAAAAAAAATCTTGCGGTGCCGCCCGTTCATAAACACCTGTCGCATCTCCACCCCCTTGAGTGCCTTCTTGTCATACATGCAGTCATCCATAATAACAAACTGCCGGTGAGCCCTTTCTTTGCCATGTTTTTTTATGTACCGCTTTTGATAGTTTAACAGCTTGGACACCACCTCCGGCTTGTAACTGTCATGAATGAGTGGCGGCGGTATGAACGACGACAACCCGTCTTTCCCCTCTACACTGTCCTCGGTTGGACAGCACGCAATACCACAGTGTAACTTGTCCTTCATGTTGTAACAAATGTCTTTTAGTAACGTGCTCTTACCCGTGCCCCGCTTCCCAATCAACACAATCACCGCGTCGGGGGCAATGTTGCTCATGTCAAACTTTTTAATCTTGAGCTTCATTGGCGCCGTACAAAACGTCAAATTTTTTTTTAATACCCTAAGAAAAAAAAATGGGCGCGCGTTGCAGTGATTTGGCGGAATACGACAACCCGTGTGAGGTGATGCAGTGTGTTGACGCCGTTAAGGTGTTACCCCTAGGACAGTCGGCCTCAGCCAGTTTTCAAGCGGTGCTCACCATGAAACCGGGCACAAACTACCAGGGCGTGCCCGTTCGCCAAGCCTTCCTCAAGTGTTTTGTCAATGTGTACCATGAGCGTCAGCCCACACAGTTTCCTGAGCCAATCTACAGGGACAATAGTGTGAGTTGGAAGGGGTTGTACTATGAACTGGTGATGAACATGTCGGTCATCCAGCCGTTGATAAGTCAACGCATCTGCCCCTTTTTTTTACAAGTGTACAATGGCTCCTTTAACTGTTCCTACGACAACGTGCTCCAAGTTGCGCCAAGGCAGACGGTGATCCAAAGCGTGTACAGGAAGGGGGCACCACCAGCCACCGAGGACTTGTCATGGCTACAATCCTCCAAATTTTGCTTTATGGTGTCCGAAGCTGTCAGCGCCCCCACGTTAAGAACCTGGTTTCAAGCCGCCAACCGGAGCGCAAAAGACAAGTACATGGTGCTGTTTCAAATTGCGTATGCGTGTTTTATTATGGAACAGGCTCACATTGCACACAATGATTTGCATGATGACAACGTGTTTGTGAAGACCGAGGCAGCACCTGTTACGTACACGCTGGTTGTACCCACCACCCCACCCACGTACTACCAGTTTACCACCCGCTACAGGGCACTGCTGTTTGACTTTGATCAGTCCAACACTCAGCTGTACAACAACCCGTCAGTGGACGCCTTTGTGGCACTGGAGCATGCGGAGGCTCTACAAAAAGGAAAACGGGCGCCACCTGAACTGTTTCACACGCTGAACATTGTTCCCACCCGAGATTTTTTTCAAGTGGTCCAGAGCACACGGTGGTTAGAAGCCGGATTGTTGCTGGTGCCGCCATCAGCCAAACCCTTGTTGACGCCACGGTTTCATCCCAGGTTTGACATCAGGATCTCCTTTCCGTTGGCGTTGCTGCGTGTTTTGAAACCTTTGTCAGAGGTGTTACCAGAGTTGGCCAGGAGAGCTGGTGTGACTAGGAGCACCGAGTTACCTCCCAACGCCAGCACCACCAACCTGTGGGGTGTTGTTAACAAAAGCCTGTTTTTACCACGTGGGCATGTAGGAACCACCAGCATTAGAGACTTTTTGTTGCAACCCTTGCAATCCAAAACGTACTACCAAAACGAAAAAGACATTTATTCCTATGATTATTTACAGCAATAAGAAATAAAAGAAAAGAAAAAAAGATATGGGGACCAGGTGCTCCAACCTTGCCAAGTTTTCAGATTTTTGTGACATGTCCACGTGTGCGGGGAAGGTGGTGTATTCAGACCACATCAAATGGTCGTTTTACCGAGACCGGCCCATGGTGTACAACGGAAAACAAGTCTATCATGTGGAACAGTGGCCTATTACAAACCTAGACCTACTCCCTAAACTGTATGCCTGTAAACGGTTTGTTGAAAACCAGGTGTGCCCTTTTTTTGAAACCATTTTTTACGTTGGCAGTTGTAATGATAACAAGTACACAGTCCTGGTCAACAAAAGTTTTAACGTCACCACCATACAAGAGTGGTACAAGAACGAGCCAGACACAACAGACATTACCATGTTGTTTTTTGAGTTACTGTACTGCAAATTTGTGTTATTTCAACTCTTTGGACTTCAAAACACGATACCCCTGTCAAGTGTGTTTGTTAAAACCCATTCCGCCCCCCTCACTCATGTGGTGTACATTAACAACAACCTGTATTCCTACACCTGTACTTTTTATATTTCACTGCCAGAGTACATGACATATTTAACACCCGCGGCTCTGAATTTGAGCAGTCGTAATGCAAATGCGTACTCTACGTTTTTTGGTGACAAGGTGCCTTTGGATGTGATGAATGCGGCGGATGTAACTAACCCAGCGTGGGTAACTAACCCAGCGTGGGTGCCCCAGTTTTTAAAACCGGTGCCAGAGTCTGAAAAACTGGCGTTGCTCCGCAGCCGCGATGTGGTGGTGTACGGATGGTACCCGGTGTATCCCATTTCTGCACGCAAAGCGTTACATGTGCCCGACTCTGCCACTGTTGCACTACATGAGGAGGTGCAGGAACTAAAAACCCGTCTTAGGTCACGATAATGTTTTGAGACATGGTGCTGTTGCCCAGGTAGTTACTCACCCGGAGTGTGACCGTAAACGTCCCGGCGCGGGTAAACGCCTTGACCGGGTTGCGCAACAGGCTGGTGGTGCCATCCCCAAACGTCCACTTCCAGGTGGTTGGAGTGCATAAAGAGGTGTCTTTAAAAGTAAAGGTCCGACACTGCGTTTTAAAAGACACCACTGGAGCAGAGCCCCGGGCGGACACCCATGCCACCCCTGACCCTGACTGACTGTTGGCCGCTGGCAGACTTTGGATTTGTAGGGCCACACTCACCTCGTTCCCCAGCCCAGCTGCGTTGCGTGCATTGTGTTTCACAGTGTAAGTGCCGGCACTGCCGTACTTGTGAAACACGGTTTTAGACACCCGAGAGTCCACAATGAGGGGTGAGCCATCCCCAAAGTCCCACGAGTAGGACACTGGGTTGTTAATGGACGTGTCCACAAAATTCACGGTGCTGCACAGGTAACTAAACGCCGCCAAGGGGGGCCCATTTTGAACAAACACGCTTTGAGTGGTGCTCTGGCTCCCTGCAGAGTTAGTGGCTGTGAGTTTAATGGTGTTGGTGCCGGTTTTGGTGAACGTCACGGGTTGAGGGGACGCTGCGGTGGTACTTGTGGCACCTCCTGCTGCCCCTGAACCAAACTCCCACAAGTACGAAGTGGCACCCGTGGACTGGTTACTCAAAGTCACCGTCACTGGACAGACCCCAGAGGAGGGAGTGACACTAAACTTGGCAACCGGCAGGGGGGTAACAGGCACTGGGTTCACCACAACCGTTGTTGTCGCCACGCTGCTCCCGTAGGTGTTGGACACTGTCAAAGTCACGTTGTACGACCCCGCACTACTGAAAGTGACGGGACTTGGGAACTGGACGTTGCTAGTCTGCCCGTTCCCAAAGTTCCACGCCCAGGTGGTACCCAACGTGGCGGTGTTACTAGAGGTGTCTACAAAGGTGACCACCAATGGGGCTACCCCGGACGTCACAGACGCGGTAAAAGATGCCACTGGTGCGGGTTGAGTGGGTGTGTAACTTGTCAAGTACGTCACTAGGGCAGAGGACGGTGTGCCCAAGCCAGACGTGTAGTCCCATCCCACGGCGGCGTTGTAGCCAAAGTTAGTCCCAGACACAATGTCCCGAAACACACTTAGAGGGGCAGCATACAACGGCAGGTGGACTTGACCTAGCCTACCTAGTGAGCTTTGAGCCCGCTTTTGGTTTAACAGGGCAGTAAACCCCGACAGCAGGGGTGAGACTGCACTGGTTCCCCCCACCACCACGTTGCTACTCCCCACCCGGATGATGTAGCCGCTGTTGGGGTTGGCGTTGGCAGAAATGTCCGGTGACGCCCGCGTGGACTGGGTGTTTAAAAGGGGGACACTGCTCTGGTAGGACGGCTTGGAAAACACCGCCGACAGCCCTCCACCGGTTGCTGAGTTGGTGCTGTTACCCCACACCACCTCATTGGCAATGACACCGTTGGCTACCGTGAGCGTGGTCCCACCACAGGCAATCACAAACGGACTGGAGGAGGGAAAGTCCACGTTAAGCCCGGTGAAGCCGTCACTGGCTCCGTTGTCACCCGCCGCCGCAAAAACAGAGATGCCGTTGGCAGCAGCTTGAGAAAACGCGGTGTTCATTTGACTGCGGATGTTGGAGTCCCAGTATAACTCCGCCAGCCCCCAGCTGATTGAAATGATGTTGCAGTTGTCAGCAATGGCGGCTTGCACAGCCGCCAAAAAATTTGAAAACGACGGAGTGGGTGCAAAGTACATGCGGATGGTGGCACCGGGCGCCACGGCGGCAACAACATCCAGGTCCAGGCACACCTCGTAGTTTGCGCCTGACGTGTCAGCCGGGTTGTTGAACCCGCCATTCACTGGTACGTCAATTACGGTGGGCACTTTGGTGACTCCAATGGATGTCAAGTACGCTTGAAAGTCGGGCAGGGTGTAACCTCCTGACAGGTTGATGATGCCAACCGTCTGTCCGGTGCCGTCTACATCACTAGGAAAGTTGTACAGCTGCGCCACCTGTTTGGGCGTAAAATACGGACCTGTAATAACCCGTGGGGCCACTCCCTCCTCAACATTACTTCTACTACTACCTACCGTTTCCGAAAGACAACAGTGATAGGTGTGAATCATGAAAGACGTCTTTTGAAAATAGGTCAACAAAATTGTTCAGGCGGTGCCGTTCTGTTCATTGTTTTTTTATTTCACAAAACAACAAAGAGTTGCACATGTCGGATTTGTTTGACTGCATGCTCTGTGTGCAAGACGGCGAGGACGCCACGGCGTATGTGTTGAGTGAAGGGGAACGGCCGCCGCAACCGCACCAAGTGCATTCACCGCAGTCGGAAGAAGAGTGTCTGCCACCGTTTTGTCAAGTTTTGTTTATTTTTGTTTGTGTGTTCTTTATTTTTGGAACCATCATTGTACTGGGGCTCAACTGGGTGTAGTTCTTTTTTTTTATGGTGCTGTTAAATAAAAAAAAAAATGTCGTTGCTCACTGAAACTGTGTCTACCGTGGTGAGTTCACAACAGAGTGTGAGTTATGAGAGTAGTGTTGTCAATTTGAACACCAGTTCTATTGTGGTGTTGAACGAGTTTATTTTAGGGTCTCAAAAGGTGACACCGCTGTATCCGGTGGTGGTGGTTACAAACACAGGGTACCAATTGTGGACCAGTCTGGTGTCTCAAAACTTTTTCAACACACCCGCCATCTATGTGCCGCCCAGCCTCAAGTCGGCGCTGGATGTAGCGGGCAACAAGCAGTTCTGGATTGCCGTGGGGGAGCAGATTAGTAACCAGGGTGATGTCATGTTTTTGTCGTCAGACGGGTTTAGTTGGATTGTTCACCCAGCCCCTCCCGTTTCCAACATCATCTCTGCCATTGCGTACCACAATAACCTTTGGGTGTGTACCAGTCAGGACCCAACCCGGTTTTACTGGTCTGAGGACGGTATTAGTTGGGCACCCAACACCGTTGGAAGCTACGCCTTTACAGTAAAAGTGTTTGCCATTACGCACGCCCAAGACAAGTGGGTGGCCGTTGGTGACAGCAGCACCGCCACTCAGGCGTACTCGCTGGATGGTAAACTCTGGAAAGCTGCATCTGGGGTGTTTATGGATGAAGCCAACGCCGTTGCAGGCAGTGACACACTGTTTGTAGCCGTGGGGGTGTCTAACAACGGTGACGGTCCCAACATGTTGGTCTCACCCGATGGCATCACCTGGACAACCCCACTCCTCCCGCCGGCACACACCAATGGGTACGGCGTGGCCGTGAATTCCACGGGTACCACATGGGTTGCCGCTGGTGAGAACGGCCCCTTGTACTACTCGTATGACGGCTTGGTGTGGACAGCCACCGAGTTTACGGACTTTCGTGGTGTAAGTGTTTGTTGGGACGGCCAAAAGTTTTTGGCTTACGGGACTGTTGTTAGCCCCACCCCTCCTCCCCCTCCATTCAATGTTGCCTATTCGTATGATGGCATCAACTGGCTGCTTAACACCTCGGTGATTACCGATGACCCCACCTTTTTTGTAGCCAAAGTGAACAAGGAGCGTGCCTCCCTTGCATTGCTTTAATTGCAAATATATATCTATTTATAAAAGTGTTTATGTGATAATATTACTCTACTCTCTCACTACACCCCGCCTCCATCAAAAATTTGCCAGAACTTGTTGAGTGTCAGGTTGTCCCGGCTGGTTTGTGCCAACGCTGCCGTGTATTGACTGTTTCCACCATTAAACTTGATGGTGTCCGGTAAGCTCCCCGCATACGTTGTGCCCCAAGAAATTAACAAGTTGGTGTAGTTACTCAAATTAGCTGGACTGCTGTTCATGTCAACTCCCGTAAACATGTTTTCCATGGTAGTCACTGAATAAGGAACCCAACTTGACAAGTCTTGTTTAAAGGAAGTGGCACCATAAAACATACGGTCCAAGTACTGCGCATTGTCTACAACCCAAACTGAAATGTTTTGATTAAACGCCGTTGCACCCTCAAACATGCCAGTGGCTAAAAACACATTATCAAACGTCCACCCTGAAATGTCCCTATTGAAACTTATGGCACCAGCAAAGGCGTACTGTGTTCGCTCTAAAACAGGGGTGGTCCAGGTTGTTACATCGCCATTAAACACGGTGTTGTTTTGAAACATCCCGCCTATGGACCTGAGACTGCTCACGTCCCAGGTGGTCAAGTCCTGGTTGAACGGCGTGTTGTAAAACAGGCCCTCCATGTTTTGAACCTGACTGACATCCCAACTATCCAACGGCTTATTAAAGGCGCTGGAAAGAAACGTGCCCTCTAGACTGGTGACCTGACTCACATCCCAAGTGTTTACCGACTGATTAAAACTATGTGCTTCCCCAAACGTGTACTTCATTTGTATCACATTCCCTGTGTACCAGTTCGAAACAGGCTGATTGAACGACACGGCGTCATAGAAGACGTAATTTAATTGTGTCACATTTTGAAGGTTCCATGTATTGACAGCGCCATTAAAACTGGTAGCAGATTGAAACATGTTATTAATGTTGTGAACATTGGCAGTATTCCACTTGTCCAGGGGTTGGTTAAAACTGTATGCGTTATAAAACATATCGTGCATGTCAAACACATTTTGAACGTTCCAGTTGTTAAGAGGTTGGTTGAAAGCATGCGCTTCGTAAAACATGCTGCTTATATCAGTCACCTGACTCATGTCCCAAGCCTCAATGGGTTGATTAAAGTCGCTGTTGTTATAAAACATGCCTCCCATGTCTACTACAGCACTGGTGTCCCAAGTGCTAATGTCCCCATTAAAGTTGGAGCCAGCAAACATAAAGTACATGTAGTTAACGGCACTAGTGTCCCACAACGCCAACGACACAGACCCCAAGTTAGGACAATTGCTAAACATTGCACCACAGTTGGTGGTTTGACTGAGATTGGGGGGTTTGGTGGTGTTTAGCACCAAGTGATCACAGCCTCCAAAATAGTTGCCTTCAGAAGTGCCCATAATAAAATCATCGTTCCAGTTGTCAATGCTGGTCAACTTTGTTGCATCTCCAGCATACGCAAACTGCCATCCTTTGAGTTGGCCTAAAAATTTAATGGGCCCGGTGTATGACCCGGCACTGTACGTGTGGGTTATTGGTGGTGATGTGTACGCCGTGACGTGATCGGAGTTGCCATCCCCCCAATACACTGTAAAATCGTACTCTCCGTAAAAAACAAGAGGCAGCCGAAACTGGTTGAGGCCTGTTGCTCCTCCAGGTTCACCCGTGTCCACTTGAATTTCCAACATAAAGGCCTCATTATAAGACACTAACAAGCCGTTTTTAAACTCCAACACGTGTGGAAACGGGGCTAAAATGTCAGGAATGACCAGTAGCACCGTTTCTACGTTTTGAATAATGGTCATGGACCCAAGCAGTACCTCCAGAGGACTTTTGATGTCGGTACCACCAGGTGTCTCCATGACCAGGGTGTCACTGTTGAGGTACATGCCCGTGGCGGTACCTAACTCTAAAAACTTGGACTGCAGGTCTAACGTGGTTGACTCTGATGTGGCTACACTAAACCCTGTCAACTTCCCGGTTTCAACCACCGCTGTTGAAACACAACTTGTAACCGACTCAATCATTAAACTCATGGTTTCTTTGTTTTATATACACACCAAAAAATGTTGACACACGTTCTTATTTTTTTTTTACTTTGTGTGTTTATTCATGTGTGAATTCTTGTGCTAAAAAAAAGGCCTCTTTAAGTTTGAGGCTGTGCACACTGTCCCATGACAGGTCTCTAACTTGTGACACACAGGTCACACACACTTGACTGTTTTTTTCTGAAAACACCGCATCTCCACTGACTCGTTTCCCGGTGGTGCCGCTCCATGCAATGCCCCGTAACGCGTTCTGTTGGGTGTAGTGTCTTTTCACCGACCCCGGCTCCTGGTTGTACTTTTGAATCAGGGGTACAAAATCGGTGCCATAAAACAGAACAATGTCATGCCCCAACCCGGCCACTTGCTCACACACGTCTAACTCCTCCAAGTGGGGGTACGCTGGTTTCAGCTCCACGTACAGCCTCAGGGGTTTAATGTAAAAATCGGCCGTGTAGGTGTGCGTTTGACCGGGTGTGCGGTCAAAGGGCAGTAACGAAAACATGGCTTTTTCATAGGTAAACTCCAACCCCAGGCACTGTAGGAGTACAGCAAACCGGGCTTCTAACAAACTGCGGTACTCGGTGCCCTGAAACACCGTGGGACGGGGTACACACTGACCGACACCCCCATCCACCAACTTTCGCCGTTTTGTGGTGGGTGGTCTACTACTACTATCATCACCAGGAGTAGTAGTACCACCAGGAGTAGTAGTACCACCAAAAGGAACCGCTCCCGCCGCCCCCTCAAAACGGTGGAGTAACAGGTAGCCCTTGATCACCTGGCCCGTGGAGTTGACCAGCATCTCGGACAACTTACAACTTTGCACAATGGTAAACAGCCCCGCCTTGAAGAACCGGGTGTTGGGCTGGGTTTGATCACAGATGTACACGGGGAACTTGACTTGTTGCTCCATGCTGTTTTGAATCACTATGCTGTAGCTGCCGTAGTAAATGTTTTCAAACACAATGTAGTCCTCGGTCTCCCAGTTTTTGAGTTTGTGCTGGTTTTCACCGGCATCAAACGCCCGGGATGTGCAGTGTGCCCCCCGGATGAGTTGCAACCCGGTGATCAACCCCGTGTCACGGTTGAAATCCAACCCCTTTTTTTTGTGTTCCGACGTCACCACAGCCGCGGGACACTCCACATCCCGGTGAAACCCGTCCTCTGGCACTCCCCGGTAACTCTGTTTTACTTCTTCTATGGTCAAGGACGGCGGCGGTTGCTGCTGCACTTGCTGCTGTAGTTGCTGCTGCATTTGCAAGTCCAACTTTGTTCTTTTTTTTTCAAAAAAAATGGTAAAAACCAGTCATGAAAAAAAATTCATACTTACTTTGTTTAGACCTGGAGGCGACGTGTCAAAAGCAGTTCCTGATCCAGCCCCAGGAGATCATTCATTTTGCGGCGGTGTTGATTAAAAGGGACACGTTTGAGTCGGTGGCGGTGTTTGATGAGGTGGTCCGCCCGGTGCACAATCCGGTGTTGAGTGAGTTTTGTAAATCTCTTACAGGGTTGACACAGGACGCCGTCAATGATGCTGAGCCGTTTCCGGTGGTGCTGTCTCACTTTTTTGATTGGCTCAAGGAGCACCACTTGTTTAATAACTTTACAGTTGTCACCTGGTCCAACTGGGATTTAACAGTGTGCCTTACCAACCAGTGTGCCCTGTCTGACGTGCCCATCCCGTATTGTTTTAAACACTGGTGTAACCTCAAGTTCCTGGTGAACCGGGTGACGGGCGTCCATCCCAAAGTCAGCCTGAAGGACATTGTCACCAAGTTTTATGGCCTGCCGTGGGTGGGTCTGGAACACAACGGCGTGGACGACGCCACCAATTTGGCGCAGCTCCTCCCGTTTTATGCTGGCGTGGGGCAGTTCCTCCCCATCACCCACCTCACTGACAGCGCACGCCGGAAGTGGCACTACTTACAGCGCCAGTACTTTGTCAATAAATAGTTTTCTCATCATAGGTTTATGTGGTTTTTAATGTACAGCTTGGATGCGGTGGTGGGTTTAAAAAAGCACCTGTCTTTTGTTTTGATGCCGGTGCACATGAGCACCTGGTTCACCAGGGAGGTGATGAACTTTTGTTTTTGTGACAGTGACGCCCGGCCTTGGTGGTGCTCTAAAAAGTTGTGCACCGCGGGCTCCACCAGTTTCATGCAGTCATGGAACTCTTCCAGCCCATCAAAGTGTTCACAGAGTTGGGGGTAGTGATACAGTTTCCGCTGCACCTTACGAAACACCCTGTCCACGTACTTGTCGGGTTGATGGACCCGCTTTTTACGGTAGTACCCCCGTTTCCAGTAGTACCCCACGGGGCACTGCAGGGCGACCTGAATTTGGAGTCGTGGAAGAAAAATGCACTGCCCTGGAATCCACTCTCTCTCGGCTACTGCTCCTGATTCTTCCATGTTTGTGTAAAGGGGTGTTTGGTTCTTATGTTTTACATTATACGCCAATACATTAACGGCGGCGTACTACTAACAATCAGTGTTTGCTTTCTGTAAATTTTTTTGTTTAATACAGAATAAATGGCGGCATCAACACGTGATGAAGCAAAACAATCTTGTGAAGCGTTCTTGCAACAACACACGCAAAACTTAAGTGCTACACCCATTGAAAACGATCAGGTTGTTGCATACTGGCTGAGCGGTTTACCGTATAGTCTTGAATTTACGGATGTGTTGCAACGTAAATATTTGAAACCTATACCGGCCCATACAATGTCAACTGAAGTGTTTCAACAACATCCTACGTTGTTTCAACAAGAAAAAAAAGAAGTCAATTGGTCGAAACAGTATTTTAGAGACGGCCGTGCCTTTTATTTTATAGAGAATAGGACAGTGTTACCTACAATAGAGAGCATCCGTGTTATACCACCGCCAGATTGCTATGGTGGAAACACTTCTTTACGGCAATGGGTTTACACCAATAACTTTATGTACAAGTTAATTTGTAAGGGCTATAAACCAGCAGAAGCGCTTGGTGTACATTTAACCCCAGGTGAATGTACAAAGTATGGTACTAAAATTTCCAAGTCTCTTATCCGTATTGCGTCTACACGTATTTTTGCAGAGCCAGAGCAAAGCATCATGGAACTTCCAGTGAACAGTGTTGACTCTTACAACCCTGATGCTCAAGTGGGTAAATTTGGCATGGGATTTTTTTCAATTTTGTACTGGCTTGTGGGGCATCCGGAACGGTTTCTGTCCATTGAAAGTTTTTTTGGAAACGCCAGGTTCTACTGTGTTGCACAAGAACGAGGTGGAGAGCTAAAGTTTGACTTAAAGTATTCTGAGACCAATGTGCAACAAACAGGTACCATCATACGCCTACACTGCGACTCAGATCCTTTTACTTCAGATAATGTTGATTTGTTTAAAAAACAACTCAACCGACTGGCTTATATTAAAACTAGTTTGATTGCTGTGCGTGAGTCCATAACAGACCCATTTGTGCCGTTAAATCCCAGTTGTACAAGTACTAATTTTATTTACGTTCAAATCAATACCAATGGCTTGTATGTAGAAGACTTTGCACAGGGAATGTCACTTGACGTTTTACTTACAAAACTGTTTGTCCCAAGTGTGTCCACAAAAACCATTCAAGCGTCTTTACGGTTGAAGGATGCTGCGGACACAGTCAAAGACACTGGTGTAAAAAGTAACGTGGCACAAAATAAGTTTGTTATTCTAGTACGCTCAGTCGCTATTGTGTCATTCTATTTTGATACGCCGCTTGACAT
>Ga0214923_10004920_pt1 | contig 15808 bp, 12 predicted proteins | sample LL1510_MetaG_FD_177993 | JGI IMG/M metagenome (GOLD analysis project Ga0214923, IMG submission 177993) | Freshwater microbial communities from Lake Lanier, Atlanta, Georgia, United States - LL-1510 | ecosystem: Environmental > Aquatic > Freshwater > Lake | place: USA: Georgia | collected...
AATACAAATTACATATTGTTATTTATGTATTAGTTGTTTATGTTATTTATAGAAGATTAAATTGTAGATGTGATAGTTTAAAATCTTTATTTGATTTATCTGGTAATAAATTAGAATAATCATATTTAATATATTATTCATAAATTTAATAATATATATTTAATGATTATCTATAATTAGTTTATACTTACTAACTTATTTAAACTAATAAATATTATTTTATATAAAAATATAACTATATAAAATAATATTAAATAAATATAATCTATAATAAGATGGAATAATTACAATAATATTTATAAATAGGTTGTTTTAATATATAAAGATTAGGTTAAACTAAGATAAAAAACAAATAAGTATTGGATTATATATGTTAAATAATTCAATAATATGATATTATATTTATATTAGAAGTGATAAATGAATAAGCTATTAAAACAATAATAGAATAGATAAATAAATCAAATTAAAATATTTAATATAACTATGAAATATCAGAGAAAACAGGTTCAACTAGATATAAAGAATATATCTCTGTTATATATAATAATAAAACAGATATAATAATAAATGAATTATATTAAGATAAATTATTTGCTAAAGACATCTTTGGTAATGATTTTGAAAGATAACCATATGTTATAGATATGATAATTAAAAGTTCAAAATATTAATTCATTATTAATCATATCACTCCACAAAATGTTCTTAATGAATTGAATAATCTTAATGATTTTTTTAATAAATAATTTGAATAAGATAATAATAAAAAATATATATTAATGGGAGACTATAATGCGGATGGTGGTTATTTAACAGATAAATAAGAAAATACATGTAAATTATTTAAGAATGAGAGATTATGTAGTTTATCAGATAATGAGATAAGTAATTTAGGTAATAAATAATAAAAATATGATAGAATATTGTGTTGTAAAAATACATTATAATGTTTAATTAAAGTAGATGATGATAATAATTTAAATATGTATTGTGAAGTGGATAATTATAATTATATAAAAGATTTAGATGATAAAATAAGAAAAAAGATATCAGATCATTATCCATTATATATAAGAATTAAATTATGATACTTTCAATGATTTTTATATTATAATAATAATCATATGAATCATAAACTAATTTATATTTTTGTATTTTTAATTTATTAAATTTATTTTTTAAATTGAAAATAATATCATCATTATCATATATATATGAATCATTAGATAGTTTATTATTATTTTGTATAAAAGATGGTTTATTTATAAATAGATTATTAGAAATATCACTGAAGGTGCCTTCGGCATCTATTATATTAGATTTAGTTTTAATAGGATTAGATATATATATATAATTACACATTTATAAAAATAAATAATATAAAAATAATTATATTAGATTAAAATTTAATAAATGTAATTATATATTATTATAAATAATGGGTTTTAAAAAATTGTTTAATAATCTTATTGAATTAAATAATGAAAATAAAAATCTAAATAAATTTATATTATATGAAGATAATAACATATATGATTATATTTTTATAGATGCAATAAGTTATACATATTATACACAAACAATTAATAGATATTATAGAAATATGATAATAATTAGTGAATATGATTTTGATGCAGTTTTTATAAAAAACAATAATAATCTTGTTGAACAAAAATTACAAAAAATGTTATTTAATTTTGTATCTTGTCGTGATTTATTATTATATTTAATAAAAAAATTAAATAATGAAAATATAAATTATATTTATAGTATTGTTAAAGATTATATTTGTAAAAATAATAATTCAAAAGATAAAGAAAATAATATTATTTTATTTTTATTAATAGTTTTAGTAAATATGATTAATTATATGATAAAAGATAATTATCTTGAATATTATCATGAATATACTCAATCTAAAATTATTGAATATATTGATTCTATTTATAATAAATATGGTAATAATAATACTATTATATATATATTATTTGATGGTATAAGTACTATATCTAAAATTAATAAACAAATAAATAGAAGATTAGCATTTTTTATTAAAAAAACAATATATGAAAATTATAAAAAATCTAATCCAATTCAAGAATCTAATATTATTAAAAAAATAAAAGATTTTATTATTAATAAAGATAATAATAAATATAATATTGAAAATAAGGATAATAAAAAAATATTTGATCTTATTAATGATGTTACTAAAGATAATAATATTATTGATAATGATATTATTATTAATGATGATATTGAAGATGATATAGATGAAGATAATGAATTAAATAAAACAAATATAATAAATAAACAAAATAGAGTTCAATTAGTAAGTAATATAATTAAGTATTATAATGAATTAAATAATAAAAATATAATTGCAAAAAGATCAAATATATTTGGCGAGACAGATCATGAAATTTTCTATTATATTAATAATATAGATGATAATAAAAAAATATTAATAGTAACAATAGATAGTGATATATTATTATTATCAACAATAACACAAATAAATAAAAATATTAATATAACTGTAATGATTAATAATTTTGAAAGTAAATATAATGATTATAAGAAAACCATATTAATAAATGAATTGAATAATAATATTAAAAAAATTAATAATAATATTAAAATAATTAATAAAGATGATAAAATAAAAAATATAAATGAAAAAATTGAAAATATTAACAAAAAATATCTTATTAAAGATCATTATTATTTTAATATTAATAATTTAATAAATTATTTAAATGATGAAATAAAAAAAACATGTGAAAAATATGATATTAATAAATATAATAATAGTTTATTAGATATATTATTTATTTTATGTTTAAATGCAAATGATATTATACCAAATAATTATCTATTTGGTAATATATATTATGTTATTATATTATATATTAAATTTATCAAATATACAAATGATATTGAACATAATTATTATGTTTTTATAAATAAGAATAATTCATTAAATATTGATAATTTTAATAAATTTATTCTTTTTTTATCATCTAATTATATTGATAATAAAAATAATAAAAGAACTTTTAGTAATGAAATTATAATATTACTAAATAAATTAATTAAATTTATTGATATAAAAGAAGATAATGTTAATATAGATTATTTTTTAACTATGAATAATAATAATAAAGATCCAGATAATATACAAGATATAAGAAATAAAGATAATTTTTTAAAATTTTATTATTATTATAATAAAATTTTATTAAGTAAAGATATTGTCTATAATATTAATAATAATCATTATTCAATTAATAAAAACTATAATAATATTATTGATAATATTAAAAATAATAATATTAATAATATTAATAATATTAAATATAATAGAATCTATAAAAATATTTTAATATTAAGAAATTCGAATACCCATATCGATTATAAAAATATAATAAAAACTATAAATAATATAAATAAAATTAATGATATTAATAATATTGATAAATTTAACATATTATTTAATGATAATATATATATGTTTGCACATAATAATATAATATATTATAATAATATATCTAAAAAACTGGATGATATATATCATATTCAAAGAACAACAGATGGAGAGAAATATTATTTTAATATTAAATTAAATACAAAAAATAGATATGTCATAAATAATAATAACGAAGATGATATTATTATTAATTATTTACAAAGTGTTAATTATATTTTTGATCTATATATTAATAATAAACTTACTAATAAAATATTTTATTATAAATATAAATATATTCCTACTATGAAAATGATTAATGAATATATTAAAAATAATGAAATAAAAAATTATAATTATAATATAACTAAAAATATTAATGATATATTAATAAATAAAGATGAAGATGAAAACATAAAAAATAAATATAGAATAAAAAAATTATATGTTTTATATAAACTTAAATTAATAAAAAATGATTTATATAATAAAATAAGAGTAAATAATAATAATAAAATTAATAAAAATTTATCAAATTTAGAATATATTGATCTTGTATCTAATGATTTATTATATTCAATATATGAAAATTTTGAAAATTCAATATATTATGATCCAGAAATTGATACAATAGATATATTAGATAAAATTAAAAATATAGAAGATTTAATCAAAGATGATAACAAATATAATGAATATATTAAAAATATTGATAAAATTAATTTAGATGGAAAAAAAATACCTAAATTTATTAATAAAAATAAATTATAATTCTTTATAAGCACCTAATCTGATATTACATCCGGTAATATCACCCATAAAATCATATGATATTTTACCAGTTATTTTAGTTAAATTAGAATCATCAAATTTTTTAGTATTATCTTTGATAGTTGTATATTCATATGATACAAAAATTTCACCTTGTATTAAATTTTTATCTTTATGTTCATTATAATTTATTTCATTTACTACTAATTTAAAATCTTTAAAATATTTATTTATCTTCATTTGTTTTTTATATACTAAATTTTTTGTTCTTGCATCTAAATTTCTATATAATATATTACAATTATTATCATTTTTTGCTATTAATTTTATTTTATCAAAAGATGATAAAATAGTATTTTTATCAATTACTAATGTTTCAAATGATGTTGTACAATAATTTAAATAATAATATAATAATATTAAAAATATAATTAACTCTAACATTTTTATATATTATTATATCTTATAAAAAAAATTGATAAAATTAATATATTATATATATAATATATATTATAATGAAATATATAAGATGAATGTTACTTGTTTAGATATATTAAAAAATAGTAACAATGATATTGAAATAATAGATAATTTTGATAATAATTTTAAAAATATAATAGATGATGATTTAGATAATTTAACTAAATTATTAAAAAAATGTAAATTAGATAATAAAAAAATAAGCTATAATTATATCAAATATGATAATAATATCATTAAATATTATAAATTAAATGATAATAATATATTATATATTGATATTATGCCATTTATAAATGTAATAGACAATTATACATATAGATATTATATTTTTAATATTATATCTAAATATTGTTTATCATTAGATGTACTTACATCTAAAAATTATTATATTAGTTATAATGAATTTAAAAGAATATTAGTTACTATACCAAATTCACATAATTATTATAATTATTTTAAATGTTATATTGATTATTTTAAATTTTTATATAATACATTAGATACTATCTTCTATCAATAATTTATTTTATTTATATAAATATAATTAAATAAATATCATTAAATAAATATTATTAGATAAATATAATTAGATAAGCGAATAAGCGCGAATGTAATGAGCATGAGCTATCATTAGATAAATATTATTAGATAAATATAATTAGATAAGCGAATAAGCGCGAATGTAATGAGCATGAGCTATCATTAGATAAATATTATTAGATAAATATTATTAGATAAATATAATTAGATAAGCGAATAAGCGCGAATGTAATGAGCATGAGCTATCATTAGATAAATATCATTAGATAAATATTATTAGATAAATATAATTAGATAAGCGAATAAGCGCGAATGTAATGAGCATGAGCTATCATTAGATAAATATTATTAGATAAATATAATTAGATAAGCGAATAAGCGCGAATGTAATGAGCATGAGCTATCATTAGATAAATATCATTAGATAAATATTATTAGATAAATATAATTAGATAAACAAATTAGCACAAATATATTGAATATGAATTATAATTAGATAAATATCATTAAATAAGCTCATGTTAATTATATTTGCCTTTAAAAAAATTGCAAAAAAAAAATATTTATAATATGATGATATATAATAAAATGAAACAAATAAAATGGATACATTTAGAACAATACAACCAATGATTAATGATATACATAAATTGAGATCATTAGAAAATATAAAAACAACCAGCTATCAAAATAAAAATATTTTTGATGATGAGTCTTACACTCAAAATATAATAAATTCAAAGGATTTATTATTATTTAACGAAATAGAAGAGAAATCACCAAATATATTAACAATAGATATAATAAAATATTATCATAATAATATAAATAATATTGATAATGATATAAAAAAGAGATTTAATATATATTATACATTTTGTTTAGCAACACCTGATTTATATAATCATTGTAAATCAGTTGAAAAAGATTATAGAAATACTATATTTAATACTCAGTATTATAGACATTTTTTAAGATTAACTTCACTTGAAAATATTGGTAAATTATTATCTGATAATGATTATAATTATTTAAATAAATATATTACTAATATTAAATCTACTTATTTACAATTATTAGATCCTAATAATCTTTATATTGATTCACCTATTGTTAATAAACATTTAAATTCTTGTTTATCATTATGTGATCAATCTTTAAAAGAAGTTTTTATACATAATCTTAAATTACAATCTTATATTATTAATAATAATATTCAAAATTTAGATCATTTATCATTAGATAATAATAAAAAATTAGGTGGATAATATATTATATATTAAATCTAATAATTCGTTAATGTCATCAAACATGATTTAAAAATCATTAATAATTATTTAAATATCATCATGATAATAATAATCATATTCTTTTATCATATATTATATTATATTATCATATATTTTTATAATTTATTATATTTAAAGATTTATTATTATTTATATAATAGAAAAATGAATAAATTTAGTAATTTCAAACCTAAATATATAAATAAATCTCTATTACCTAGATATAATAATATATCATATAAAAATATTATAAAATCTAATAATATTTTAAATAATCTAAAAAATGATTCATATTTATCACAAATAAATAATAAATATAAGAATATATATTCAATGAATAAAAGATATTTTTCATCAATATCATCTATTGATAATAAAGAATATAAAAAATATAATAATAATCCATATAAATATAATTTTGTATTTGGTGGATTATGTGGTATGTTTTTAATTACAATATATGATGAAAATAATAAACACAATTTTATTGAATTAAATTTATATCCAACTAATTTCATATATGATTTTTTTAATAGAGATTATAAAGATTATATAATAGGTTTTATAGTTGGTGGTTTATGTTTTCCAATTTCATATAGTTTAGTTGCAGCAAGTATTTTATTTAATTGTATGAAAAAAATAATATAATTTATCAAATATATTTATTATAAATGATTATTATTAAATTCAATAATAAAAAATTGCAAAATATTATTATTTATATATTATGATATATATTTAAATGATAATATAATTAAAATGAATGACTATAGATCTATTATAGATTTTACTTATAAATATTCTTATTATGTATTTTATATTATTAGTTTGATATATTCTATAACAGATATTAAATATATTTATGAAATTATTTCTTTAACTATGGTTGTTTTTATTATGATTTATTCTTATAAAAGATATATTGATATTGATAATTTTGAATTAATTATACCTGATGATATTAGAACTTATCAAATTAGTGGTTTAATTGGTTTTTATGTTTTAGGATCTATTACTATGATGAGTTTAGTACTAATAATATTTATGTTTAATCAGGATATAAAAGCAGGTATAGCATTAGGTTTATATGAATTATTTGAAGTAATATGGTTTATAAAAGCAATAGATAGTTATTTTAAATTTACTAATGATTATATAAATGTGAATAATAATGATAATATCTAATTATTTTATAAAAATGAATACTAATCAAACAATTATATTGACATTTGATGATAAAACTAAATATCACAAATTATAGGATGCAAAAAAATAATATATATAATAAATTGTGAATAATTTATTAATTGAAATTATTATTATATTTTTGTAATATATTTATTATATCTTGTTTTTTACAAATTTCATTTATTTGATTAACTACTAATTGATTATCATATTCATTGAATATTTTTAATTTATTTCCATCAAATATTATTTGTAATAATTCTTCCTTAGTTTTCATATATTTTTCTTTATATACCAGAAATTGATCCAATAATATACTATATTTATAATATATTTGTAGATAATTAATATTATTTGTTTTATCAACTTTTAATTTTATATATAATTTATATAATATTAAAAATCTTAATTGTATTTTATTATTATCTATAAATATATAATTTATAATATCTTTAATATCTTTAATATCTAATAATACAGATAAAAATGAATATACTAATGCAAAATAATCATATAATAAATATATATTATTTATTATTTTTCGTTTAGTATCATAATCTTTATTATAGATATTTTTATAAATTATACTTGTATAACTATTAAAATCAAAATCTATAAATTTTAATTTTTCTCCAAATAACATAATGTTCTCAGGTTTAATATCTGGTAATATTATTTTTTTTAAATTATCTATTTCATACTGTTTATAAATATTTATATAATTAAAATAATTAAAAATATTAAATAATGATAAAAAATTTGATATATTAGTGTTATCAAAAATATTATTCAATGTTGTTATACCGTTATCATATAAACTAAATATTACTTTATTATCTTTATCTATATAGTACCATTCTGCATGACATATATATTCTATTTTAAATATATTAAAAATATTTTCATTATTTATAACATAAAACTTATTTGATAATTTATAAAAATTATTTAGAAATGTAGATAAATCTTTATTAAATTCTATTTTAATAACTTTATAATTAATATCATATATTATACCATTACCACCTGCATTTATTATTTTACCATTTTTTAATTTATCACTTTTTATTATATTTTCTTTAATTAAATAACTAAAAAAATCACTTATAATTTTTATATGGTTATCATCTAATTTATTTTTATTTTCATAATATGTTTCATTAAATAAAAATATTTCATTATTATTATCATTATCTTTTTTAACTTGATATATATAATCATTATTTTTATCATTATTTATTTTATCTCTATCGATATCTTTATTTTTATATATTTTAAATCTATTATTATCTTGATAATATTCAATACCTTTACCTATAATATTTCTATTCATAATAATAATAATATAATAATAAATATTTTTAATGAATTACAATTATTATTTATTTTTATTTTGTTGTAATTGTTTATTTAATTCATTTATTCTAGAATCATTTTTACATTTAATATATAATTAATCATATTTATATCATATTTATATCATTATGTATCAAATATATATTTATAATAATATATCATCTAATTATAGTTATTCAATATAAATTATTTATATATGATAATTATTGAATTATAGATATTAGATAAAAAAAATTGAAAAAATAATAATTAAAAAATACCATATAATATAATATAAAATAAATATATTATATAATAAATACTAAGATGAATTCAAATTATATTTTTAAATATTAAGATTTAGATTAAAAATGGTGTCGTATTAATTGTTAAGACAATATATAATTAGATGAAATATAAAATTAAGGTTTTAATAAGATATTTTTAGATATAGATAATATATAAGATATGAATTTAAAGAGTGAAAAAGATATAAAAGAATTAACAATATGTGTTTATAAATAATTAAGATCATTAGAAATATTTAATTAAATAAAAATATAAAAATTAGAATAATTAAAATTAACAATATTTAGTGATATAGATGATATTGGATTATTGGATTTATCACATTTAATAAATATTAGATAATTAGAATTATCATTTAGAAATGATAAATTAGTTGAAAAATTAGATAAAAATAATCTATTTTAATAAATTATTGATAAATTATCTAAAATAAATATAAAAGAATTAAGATTATAAATAGATGGTAAAAAATAAATAAAAATATTAAATATAAATATAAAATCATTAGAGAAATTATAATTATTATATAATAATAAAGAATAGATAATAGAAATGAAAGATTTAAGATTAGAAAATTTTAAATAATTTGATATAAAAAAAATAGATATTTCGTTAGCAAATAAAAATGATTATCATATTTATTATTAAGATAACAGATTAGATATTTATGTATAAAGACATTTATTAGATATTGTAATTAGAGATATATAAATATATAATTAGATAAATAGTATTTAATTTAAGATAAGTAATCATAATGATAAATAAACTGTTAGATAATTTTCAATAAATGAAATACATTAGATAAGATAATAATGTAATTATTATAAATTTATTTAATAATTACAATTAAATCATTATTATGAAGAATATAGTGATTATGTAGATTATAATGACATATCATAATCATATAAATAATAATGTGAATAATTTAAAGAAATGAAATAAGAATTGTCAAAATTATCATGTGAAGCAAATATATATTTAGATAACACATGGATATTATAATTAAATAAAAAATGATTATTTATTTAATGATTTAATCTAATATATATGAATAATAATAAATTATTCAATCAACAAATAAATCTTGAGTTTGTTTTTTAATAAGTTTTGTTTTATTTTTATAATCTAATAATTTAACACAAATATTATAATCAAATTCATATTTATTAGTTAATAAATCTATTAATTTATCTGTATTAATATCTTTATAATTATGAGGTTTTTTAAGATTATTCCATTCATTAACTGTCATTGTATTATGTTTAGGTTTCATGAAATATTTAACAATTTTTTTATAATTATTTAAAAAATTATCACTTGGTTTAATCTTAGGATTTTTATTTAAAATTTCTTCAATAGAACCATATTTTTTTAATAATGTATAAGCTTTATTAAATCCAATACCAGGTATAGTATCTAAATAATCACATCCTAATAATATACATAATTCTACAAATTGTTCCTGATTTAATTCTGTTTCTTCTAATATATCTTCTAATTTAATTAATTTAATATCTTTTTTTCCACTATAATTTCTTATTAAATTAGTACAACCAAAAGTTAATAAATCCATATCTTCAGAGATAACATAATCAACTAAATTATTTTTAGTCATATAAGCTAATTGAGTATCAGCTTCTTCAGATGCTTCAATATATTTAACATTAAATAGATCTAAAATTTCTTTACAATCTTTAATAATATCTTTATTAATACTGACAGTTTGTTTCATAACATTACCTTTTTTTAATTTAATTTCTTTTTGTTTATTCAATAATTCTTCAGTTATTTTAATATGATCATCATCTTTTTTTAATGTTTTAATTTTCTTTTCATATTCTTCTATAACTTGTTTTTCTTCTTTTAAAATTTCTTTTAATTTAGTATTAGCTTTATTTTTAGTATCTTGACGTGATTCAATAGTAATACTTTTAATATCAGGACTTTTACCATCAAAAACATAAATAGGTGTAATACCTTTTTTTAATAAATCAATAGTTCTATAAAATATAGCATAAATATGAGTAGTTATTAAACCAGTAGAAGTAGTTAAATCATCACCTTTGGAACGTAAAGCAGCGATATATTGATATAAAATATTAGAAGCATCAATACCAATAACAGTATTATTAAAAGATTTATAATTAAAATCAGTAATAGAATTAGGAGCAATTTTTTGTAATAATTTAGATAAATTTTTAATACCCATTATTATCTTATTTTATTATAATTATTATCTTATATTAAAATCTTATATTTATATTCATTATTTTAATAATATTATATAATTATAATATTATTAAAATAATTATATTAGTATAATAAACATCTAAAAAATATATAATGTAATCTAATAATATAATATTTCAATATATTTTAATCAATATTATATATTTCATGCTATGATATAATCAAATGATAAATAATAATAATAATTTGATGATATCATAGCATGAAATATTTATTATAATAATATTCAAAAAATAATAAATTTAATATAATAATTTATAAATTTATAATGAGAATAATTATATAATTATCTTTTTTTTAATAACATACATTTTGTTCCATAATTCTTGAATATAATTAAAAAAATCATCAAAAGTTTCAAAATTATTAGAATCAATTAAAGGACTATAATAAGTATAAACAACAACATCTTTATGAATAATATTTTTAAATTCATCAAATAATTTATCTTTATTATAAGAAATAACAATTTGAACTTTTAATTTTTTATAATAAATATCACGTAAACCACCTTGTCTCAACATTAATTTTTCATTATTTGGATTTCTACCACCTTCAGGATAATAAAATATTTTTTGTTTATCTTCAATAGCTCTTCTTAATGCATAACCATATGAATTTCTATTAATAGTAATAAATTTAATTTTATTATATAATAAACAATATAATGAAGGAAATATTATAGCAACAAATACTAATTTTCTTGATATTGCACATGAATTATTTGTTACTATTGGATCTATAAAAAAATCTCCACATGTTGTATGATTCACTAAATATATATCTGCATTATTATCTAATCGTTGTTTAGTTTTAATTTTTATTTTAGATCTACTATATACTTTTAAAAAATATTTGAGAATATCAATATAATCATTTTTAAATAAAAAAGCTTTAATCAAAAATATTAAACCTAATAAATTAATAGTAACACCAAATAATCCTATATCAAATACACCATATGAATTTTTAGGTGTATATAATGGATATTTTCTTATTTTTTTATCTATATTATTCATATTTTTTATAATATTTTATGATAAATTATTATAATAAATATAACTTATATTTATTTTTCATATTTTTATTCTTTTATTTTCTATATAACCACTATATATTATCACTAATATACATGTTATATTTATTATTGTCCATATATTTACAAAACATGTTAATGGTGTTGTTATACTATTCATTATTAACCACAACATCTCAATTATAATATATATAATATATGATAATCTTTTATTATTTATTTTTTTTGATATATAATATCCTATTATAAAAAATATTTGATCACTTATACTATTTATAAATGTATCTGGATAATCTAATAATCCTTGATTATAATAATAAACTGATCTAGGACAATTTTCAAAAATTTCCCATATTATATGAAATATATTACAATAACTAAAATTATAATTAAATAATACACTTATTATTACTCCAATTTAAATGACTTATACTATGTATATCAAATACTAATTTATTATATTTTATATGATCATATAAACCAATTGTATAACTCATATTTTCTATAAAATTATAATCATACCAATATTTATAAAATGATATACATCCATTTATTATATATAAAAATGTTAAATATATTAATGATAATTCACTAAACATTTTTATCTATTCTTATTAAATTATCATTTATATTATAATAATTTAATAAAATAATTCTAATTATTCATATCATTTATCTTAATTCATATTTTTTATCCATATATCTATATATCTCTTTAATTCTCTTTTATTATAGAAATTTTGTACTATTATCTTTTTTTTTGATTTCTTTATTCTTAAATCATATCTTATTAATTCAATCTTTTTATCTAATATCTTTATATATTTCTTTATTTTTATCTCTTTTTCTAATCTAATTTCTTCTAATCTAATTTCTTCTAATCTTTTTTTTTCTAATCTAATTTCTTCTAATCTAATTTCTTCTAATCTAATTTCTTCTAATCTAATTTCTTCTAATCTAATTTCTTCTAATCTTTCTTGTTCTAATTTAATTTGTTTTAATCGTTCTTGTTCTAATTTTTCTTGTTCTAATTTAATTTGTTTTAATCGTTCTTGTTCTAATTTAATTTGTTCTAATCTTTCTTTTTCTAATTTATTTTCTTCTAATTTAGTTTGTTCTAATCTCTCTTTATTATTATCATTAACTTTATTAATAATAGTTTTACGAATATCAATAAGATGATTATAAACATTAGATTGATATTTTTTGTTAAAATTTATAGAATCTTTAGCATATTTAATTTTAATATGAGATGGATCAGAAATATGACCGATACCATTAGTATTTTTATCTAAGAACATAGACATAAAACCAATAATAATAGTAGACATATTCCATAAAGGTGACCATTCATTTGAATGATAACCTGAATTAGAAAAACATAATTTTTGATTATGAGTGAATCTTCCAGAAGGTGTTAATATCATAAAATCAGGAGGAGCAAATGGATATTTTGGACTCATTAAAATTTTAAGAATATATTCACCACCAGTATAATCACCATCCATATTATACATAAGGACATACCAATCTAACATTTTATCTTCATCCATATATACAATACAATTATGAATAGGATCATCTATAATTTTTTTATATTCAGATATTAATCTCTTAATACAAACAGGAGATAAATTCATTTTTTATTAATATTATATTGATATATTTTTATGTATGTTATAAATAATATAAATTAATATATTAAGATAATTAAACTATCAATTTTTTTATTTATTGAATAATAACTAGTTTAATAATAAATTTATATGAATATAATTTATACTGATAATTTTAAAATTTATTGATAAATAATTAAAATTATAATTATTTATAATTATATTATTATAAATATTATATATAATTAAATTAATGAATAATAATAATAATAATAATATACATTTTATATATGATTTATTTTATAGTATAATAAAAGATAAATATAATCATAATTGTAAAGAAAAAATATTTCAATATCTATTACAAAATAATATAATTGTTACTGAAAAAGATAACAAACATGATATAGATACTGATAATGACGACAATGAAGACTATGATTCTAATAATGATGACAATGATTCTAATAATAATGAACAAAGTTCAAGTATTGTAGGAGGAATGCAAAATAAAAAAAAACCAGAAAATTCTAATAAATATATATCTACATTAAAATGTTATATTAACAACTTATTTAATATAAAAGATGATAATGATTTAGATTATATATATTATAACCAATTATATAAAATAAATATTAATAATTTAATAAATAATAATAATTTAAAAGATAATAATAAATTAATAAAAGACATACATGACAGAAATAAATTAATAGATGACTTATATGATCAAACTATTGAAATAAATATAGAAAATTATTTAAATATTATTAGTAATGATGATATAAATGATAATGAAAATACATATATAGTTATATATATGAATATGATGAAAATAATATTACAAAATGATTATGATAAATATAAGGATTTTATGAAAAATAATTTTAATATAATTAATAATAATATAATATTTGGAATATTACATAATGGTGATAAAAAAGTATATATAATAACAAAATTAAATTCAAATAATAATATAATAGAAATAGAATTTATAAATTCATATATAATAAGTTATGTTATTAATACAATAGTATCGTTTAGTTATCATACAGATGATATTAATTTTTTTTATCATCATTTAATAAATAATAATAATGAATATATATTAGATATAAAATTATTAAAACAATTAGAATCAGATATAAAAAATGAAAAAAATGATAATAATATACAAAATGATAATAATATACAAAAAACAGTTATAAAAGATATAAATATAAATTATTGTTTAGAAAATGATATTAATATGATTAATAATACAAATATATATTATAGTTATTATAAACAACTATTATCAACTTATTATATATATAATCAAATAAAAAAAATAAAAGAAATAGAAAAAATAGAAATAAATAAATCATATAATGAAATATTATTAGATTATATAAATAAATCATGTGAAGAATTGGATAAGAATAATTTTAATATAAAAGATTTTGAAATAAAAATAATGATAAATTATTTAAATAAATTAAATATTACAAATATTACAAATATTATA
>Ga0214923_10004921_pt1 | contig 15807 bp, 12 predicted proteins | sample LL1510_MetaG_FD_177993 | JGI IMG/M metagenome (GOLD analysis project Ga0214923, IMG submission 177993) | Freshwater microbial communities from Lake Lanier, Atlanta, Georgia, United States - LL-1510 | ecosystem: Environmental > Aquatic > Freshwater > Lake | place: USA: Georgia | collected...
TTATTGCAAATGCAGAAGGCGCTCGCACTACCCCATCGATCGTCGCGTTCGCTAAGAACGGCGAAGTTCTGGTTGGTGAAGTTGCTAAGCGTCAATCAGTGACAAACGTAGAACGCACTATCCGTTCTGTGAAGCGTCACATGGGTACTAACTGGACGATGGATATCGACGGTAAGAAGTACACACCACAAGAAATTTCAGCACGTGTTCTGCAGAAGTTAAAGCGCGATGCCGAGTCATATCTTGGCGAAACCGTAACTGATGCAGTTATTACAGTGCCTGCATACTTTAATGATGCACAACGTCAAGCAACAAAAGAAGCTGGTGAAATTGCTGGACTTAATGTGCTTCGTATTATCAATGAACCAACTGCAGCAGCGCTTGCATATGGTTTAGATAAAGCAGATAAAGAACAAACTATTCTCGTCTTCGACCTTGGTGGTGGAACATTTGACGTTTCACTTCTTGAAATCGGCGACGGCGTTGTTGAAGTAAAGGCAACTAATGGTGATAACCACCTTGGTGGAGATGACTGGGATCAAGCACTTGTTGATCACCTCGTTAAGACATTTGGAACATCAAATGGAATTGATCTCACCAAAGATAAGATGGCGATGCAGCGTATTCGTGAAGCTGCTGAAAAAGCGAAGATCGAACTCTCATCTTCACAATCAGCAACCATCAACTTGCCATATATCACTGTTGATGCCGAAAAGAATCCTCTCTTTTTGGATGAAACAATTACTCGGGCACAGTTCCAAGCAATGACTGCTGATTTGCTCGAACGTTGCAAGAAGCCATTCCAAGCAGTGCTCAAAGATGCTGGTATTCCAATTAGCAAGATTCAATCCGTTGTTCTTGTTGGTGGATCAACTCGTATGCCTGCAGTTGTTGACTTGGTACGCGAACTCACCGGCGGAAAAGAGCCAAATAAGGGCGTAAACCCTGATGAAGTCGTTGCAGTAGGTGCATCACTTCAAGCCGGCGTTTTGAAGGGTGAAGTAAAAGATGTTCTTCTCCTTGACGTCACACCGTTATCACTTGGTATTGAAACTAAGGGTGGCGTGATGACCAAACTCATTGAACGTAACACCACAATCCCAACCAAGCGTTCTGAAATCTTTACTACCGCTGATGACAATCAACCAGCAGTACAGATCCAGGCATATCAAGGTGAACGCGAGATGGCTGCCTATAACAAGAAGCTTGGCATGTTTGAGCTCACTGGAATCGCACCAGCTCCACGCGGAGTTCCACAAATCGAAGTTACTTTCGATATCGATGCCAACGGAATCGTGCATGTATCTGCAAAGGATCTTGCAACTGGAAAAGAACAAGGTATGACTATCACTGGTGGATCTGCTCTTTCTAAGGAAGAGATTGATCGCATGATGGCAGATGCTGAAGCACACGCTAATGAAGACAAACAGCGTCGTGAAGAAGCTGAGATCCGTAACACCGGAGACTCACTTGTCTACCAGACTGAAAAATTCCTCACCGACAATGCAGATAAGTTCACCGATGGTGAAGCTGCAACTAAGAAGAAGGAACTCGACGATGCGCTTGCAGAGTTGAAGACCTCACTTGGTGGCGCAAACTTTGATGCAATCAAGTCAAACACTGAAAAGGTTTCGACCATCTCTCAAGCGCTCGGTGCTTTGATGTATGCAAGTGCATCTGCACAAGCAGAAGGCGCACCATCAGGTGATGATGGCGTCGAAGATGCAGAAGTTATTGATGCCGAAGAGAGTAAGTAATGGAATCAACAGAGCAAGTCGACGAAAACGCGACTCCTGTTGTTGATGAAGTAGCAGAGGCTGCACCGGATCAGGCACCTGATCCGGTGGCAGCGCTTACCGCTGATTTACAGCGATTACAAGCGGAATACGCTAACTATCGAAAGCGGGTCGAGCGCGACCGCGCCGTTGCGCACGAGCTCGCTATTGGTTTGGTTCTGACCGAACTTCTGGCAACGCTCGATGACATCGATCGCGCTGCATCACATAATGAATTAACGGGTGGATTTAAAGCAGTTGCAGATCAATTGACCGCAATTACAAACCGCCTCGGTCTAGAAAAATATGGAACCGAAGGCGAAGCTTTTGATCCACAAATTCACGAAGCGCTGATGCACGACACATCCAGTGATGTCGCTACCGCAACTGCAACAAAGATTTTGCAACCTGGATATAAATATAAGGAACGCATCCTGCGCCCTGCACGCGTTGCTGTCACTGAACCAGAAGCGGCCCCCACACCTGAAGCTGTTGCTGAACCTATAGGTGAATAACAGTGGCAGCTAAAGATTTATACGAAAAAGATTTCTATCAAGTACTTGGTGTTGATAAAAAAGCATCTGCTGATGAAATCAAAAAGAAGTATCGATCTTTAGCGCGCGATTTACACCCGGATAAAAACCAGGGAGATCCGGCTCGCGAGGAGAAATTTAAAGCGGTCTCTGAGGCCTACGACATTTTGTCGGATTCCAAAAAGCGTGCCGAATACGATGAAGCGCGCGCCATGTTTGAACGTGGTGGGTTTCGTGCACCAACAGGTGGCGGGTTTCAAGGTGGAGATTTCTCTGATCTCTTTAGTGGTGGCAACCCGCAAGATATCTTCGCAAATTTATTTGGCGGCGGAATGCGCCGGGGTCCACGTAAAGGTGCGGATTTACAGACTGAAGCAACAATTACCTTTAAAGAATCCGTATTCGGTACGACTTTAGATCTGCGATTAAATAGCGATGGCAACGGCCCACAAAATATTTCTGCACGCGTACCAGCTGGCGTAAACGATGGCGCAAAAATTCGCGTAAAAGGAAAAGGCGCACCAGGTGAGGCCGGCCCCGGAGATCTCTTTATCGAGCTCCACGTAAAGCCCCACGCTATTTTTTCGCGCAAAGGTGAGAACCTATTACTCACACTTCCTGTCACATTTGCAGAGGCAGCACTCGGTGCGGATCTAAAAGTTCCCACACTTGCTGGCGATGATGTCACTGTTCGTCTTGCTGCAGGCACACCCACCGGCCGCGTACTTCGCGTTAAAGGTCGCGGCATTAAAAAAGGCGCAGTTACCGGAGATTTATTGATCACGATTGAAGTGCAGGTGCCACGACGCCTTGAGGGAAAAGCGCTGGATGCGATTAAAACTTTTGCCAAAGAAACTGCCGGCGATGATGTCCGTGCAGAGTTTTTTACTAAGGCACGCTCATGAGCGAAGAATTACCAAAGCGCGAGTTAGGAAGCGAAGAGCATCCTGATGATGACGCAGGACTTTATGTCATTTCAGTTGCTGCCGAGCTATCAGGTTTACATCCACAAACGCTGCGCCAATATGATCGCTTAGGTTTAGTCTCACCAACTCGCACAATCGGACGCAACCGCCGGTATTCACTGCGCGATATTGCATCGCTTCGCATGGTGCAACGACTAGTCGGCGAAGGCATTAACCACGCAGGCATCAAACGCATTATCGAATTAGAAACTGCGATGGCCAATATGGCGCTCGAAGTTGCCAAGTTACGTATCGAAGTAAACGCACTCCTTGCTGAAAACCCAACAATTGCTCAAAAAACTAAAAAGCAAAGCAATGTCATTGTGTATAAGGAAGATTAAACCCGCATGAATTGAGTGCGACCACTCCATCTTCCCAAGACTTGATCAGGTGGAGATTGAAGAACCTTTTCAATTAAAGTTGAGTAAACATCACGAAAATCGGTTGTCACCGCTAAATCTCCGTTAATCAAATTCTTTAACGATGGCTGGTCTCCATAAAACCCGCCGTTAACTTTATCTCCGATAATAAACATAGGGCCTGAAGTTCCATGGTCAGTCCCTTGAGAACCGTTTCCAACTACACGCCGACCGAATTCGCTGTAGATAACGACTGTCACATCGCTTGAGCGTGAAGTGCCTGATAGCTGACTCAAAAAGCGCGCAATTGAGTCGGAAACAACACCGAGTAGCACAGATTGAGCATTTGCTTCATTGGCGTGGGTATCAAATCCACCTAGAGAGACTGACCACACACGCGTAGGAGATCCCGCCGAAATCAATTTGGCAACAATATCTAATTGAGCAGAGAGGTTGTTATCGCCTCCTGCATTTCCCCCGGCAACAGTGGGTAAATTTGCGGAAGCAGGTGCAGGCGCTTTCAGTATTGGCTGCACCGTGCTTGATACTGAAAATAAATTACGCATAGATGACGCTGCGGAAGCCATCAGTGATGAATCTGTTCGTGAAGGTTTTGCTAATTGCTGACACTGCATTCCGAGTGTTCCTGAAGGAACAGTGAGACCCCCAAGAGGAAGAACTGATCCAGAGCGTTTTGCTCCCGCAAAAAGAGGCGGCAAGACCGAACCGAGCGAAATTGCCAGCATTGAATCTTCAGGTTGGGAATCAACCCATCTACCAATCCAACCCGTATTGATGTGGCGCTCGGGAGATGCGGTTTGCCACTTCGCCATTGAAGAAAAGTGAGATCGATCTGGTTTTGGATATCCAACCCCACGAACTATTGCAACCTTTCGAGCATCCCAGAGCGCCTTCATACTTTTCATTGAGGGATTAAACGCCAACTGCGAATCTAGTGGAATCATGAGATCTTGTTTATAAGAAATATTGGGGCGTGATGAAAAATATATGGGGTCTGTGTATGGAATCACTGTATTGAGCCCATCATTCCCACCATAAAGTGTCACCAAAACCAAAATAGGAGTTCCCGAAGGAAGTGGTCGATTGATTGCAGCTTCCGCGATATCACTTAACCTCAATACTGGGGCAGCTGCGCTGGCGGCAACAACTCCTGCTGTCATAGAGAGAAATTTTCTTCGAGTTAATGTGTCCATCTGATTCTCCTAAGCATTGACAACATATTCGGGACTTGTAAGCGCGAGCACTGCAAATTCAGTAGGTTTAGCAAGACTCTCTCGCAGGGCTGCCTGTGTTCGCGGGCTCCACTGAGAAACCCCCAACCAATCAGCGCTATTGATAAACCAACGGTCTGGATCAAATTCTTTAATTGCTCGAAGCGAACTTTGTTTTACCAACCACTGAGCTAAATTGATTCGATATTGGGCAGATGCAGAAGAAAGCCATGCTTCAGCCGCTGGCCACCCACCAACGTTAGGCGGACTAAATGGAAGTTGACCCAAGGCAGAGAGCGCTTGAATTAACTTAGCGCTACTTTCTAACTTTGAAGGAATAAGTTCTAGCGCCCGACAAGCGCTCACAAACCACTCAACTGGAGCTTTAACCATTTGATTTTTAGCATCACTCATAGCCGGGTCGTAGGCTGCAGCTTTTATTGCCGCTGCGATTGAGCGATTTGAAAAAGCGTTGACGCTGGCAAAATTACCTGGCATTTCAACCGAACTTGAAATGAATCGATACCAAATTCGTTCTGCAATAAATTTTTGGCAATCGCTTCGAGCCACCAGAAAATCTGATGCCTCCTCTGCTGTGAAATGTTTGGTAGTGCCTAGGAGAGTTACCGGGTTGGAGTCGTGTCTAGTGGGCTGAAATTCAACTTCGCCAGTGCTGGTGGTTACCTGAAATCCCGTGAGCGATTTTGCAAGAGACTTAACATCATCTTCTGAGTACCGATTTACACCTAAGATAAAAAGCTCCATCAGTTCGCGAGCTAAATTTTCATTAGGAGCTTTCAGCGTACTAGTTTGACCATCTAACCAAAACTGAAGCGCCCCATCATAAATCATGGCACGACTTAATTTTTGGAAATCTCCTAAAGCGTAGGTCCGAAATACTTGATTCTGTTTATACATAGCAAGTGGATAATCAACTTTCGCAATTGAAGTCGCCCAATGACCATGCCAAAACCAGACCAATCTTTCGGTCAAACCATGATCGCTTGCCACCATAAGATCAAGCCACCATGTGATTAAATTTTGAGTCTGCGATCTCATAGCGCTTGCGAAATCTAGAACTGCTGCCGTGTTTGGTGCAGGTCTTGGCCCTAAATCAGTAACCACGGGAAGCGAAATTGATTGAGCTCCAGTATCGATAGCGGGGACGTTTAATAGATCCCTTTTAGTTTGAGCCAATCCACTCTTAAGCGCCGCAGAAAATTGACCAGGTTTAGGCCCAAAGGCAAAACGATGAAACAACCTTGATATTTCGAGGCGATCTTGCAACATGTCGTGATGGTAAATGAGCAAGATTTTATAGATAAGGTTCTTGTGTGAACTCTAAGGAACTTCTCCGAGAACTCATTGTTAAGAAGGCTGTTGTCCACGGCAAAGTCATTCTTTCTTCCGGAAAAGAAGCTGATTACTATGTTGATTTACGGCGCGTGACTTTAGATCACGTTGCAGCGCCACTTGTTGGCGAAGTCATGCTTGACCTCACCAAAGATTTAGATTTTGAAGCAGTTGGTGGTCTCACCCTCGGAGCAGATCCAGTTGCTACCGCGATGATGCATGTTGCAGCAGCCCGCGGCCGCGCTCTTGATTCCTTTGTAGTTCGCAAAGCTGAAAAAGCCCACGGATTACAGCGCCGTATCGAAGGCCCAGATGTTGTTGGAAAGCGCGTGCTCGCTGTTGAAGATACTTCAACAACTGGTGGTTCAGTACTTACTGCAGTTGAGGCTCTGAAAGAAGCGGGTGCGATTGTTGTTGGCGTAGCGGTGATTGTCGAACGCGGAGCCAAGCAAGCAATTCTGGATGCTGGCTACAAGTATTACGCCGCGTATTCGTTATCTGATTTAGGTCTGTAGCAATATTTCAAGAGTGGTGGCGCTTTGAATTCCACTCTTTAAAGAATTCGATAAAGACTGGTATCAAGCTAATAAAAATAATAAGTCCAATAATGGGCAGCAGATAGGTATCAATCGAACCTTCTAGTTTTTCACCTAATAAATAACCTGCACCAATAACCACTTGGGTCCAAATGAGTGCGCCAATCACATTCCAAATAAAGAATTTTCGAGCAGGTAGACCGGTAATTCCCACCATGGGATTTAAAATGGTGCGCGCAAAAGGAATAAAGCGGGCCAAGATAATGGCTTTGCCAACGCCATATTTAGTAAGCCATTTCTCAGTTGCCTGAACTTTGGCTTGGTTAAAGACTCTGCCATCGGGGCGATCAAATAATTTCTTTCCATATGTTGCACCAAACCAATGGCCAACCTGCGCGCCGATAATTGCAGCAAGTGGTGCGCCAATAAAGAGTGCGGTCGGATGAAGCGATGCTCCACCCAAAATCGCTGCACCTGATCCCGATGCTGCGACCCCTGCAATAAAAAGGAGTGAATCACCAGGAAATGCCAATCCAATCAATAAGCCAGTTTCAGCAAAGATAATGGCAAGAACACCAATAAGACCGAGATCGCCAACAATCGAATGTGCGTCAAATAAATTTGCCAAAGTGTTCATAACGTTGAGGATACGCTACCGAATCAAATAGCAGCGGTTGTTGAGCGAACCACTAAATTAACGGGAATATTGATATTTTTTCGCTCTGCCGATGGATTGGAAACTTCGGCAATTGCAGCAGCTGCAGCCATCTGACCTTCAAATTGTGGTGGTTGTGCAACTGTTGTGAGCCCTACATAGGTTGCTAATTCATGATCATCAAAACCAATCACAGAGATATCTTCAGGAATACGCATCCCGCGTTCACGTATTGCCTTAATCGCACCGAATGCCATTTCATCAGAGTGACAAAAAATTGCAGTTGGCAACTTCTTGCGGCGCAAAAATGATTGCATCGCAAGTTCTGCGGTATAGATATTAAAGTCACCACGAATATCAAGATCTGGGTTGTATTCAACGCCAACGCTATTAATAACTTCGGTATAGCCTTTGGTGCGATTATCTGAAACGTCAAACTTCATCGCAGTCTCGCGCGGACCAGATAACAGAGCAATTTCGCGATGGCCTAAATCAACTAGATGTTGTGTGGCGATTCGTCCACCTTCAACATCATCTATGCAAATGCTGCTGCAGCCTTCGTGAGTGAATCCAATGGTGGTGATGGGTATACCAAGGCTCATCAGCGAATCAAATTCTTCGTCGGTGGGAGGTAGGCTAATAACAATCAACGCATCCACTTTGCCACGCAATTGACGCTGCTGAAAGATGCGTTGACGTGCATCAACTTGCGAAAAGTTATAGAGCAATAAATCAAGGCCTGCTTCACGTAAACTTTGTTCTACTCCATTAATTGCTTGGGTAAAGAACCAGCGTGATAGATATGGAGAGATCACACCAATACGATTTGTTTTCTTCTTCGCACTTGCTGGCAATAAATCAGGGCGCAACGGATAGTTAAGTTCCATTGCAGCAGTAACAATCTTTGATCGGGTGCGTTCGTTGACGTGATGCAAACCGCGCAGTGCACGTGAAACCGTGGCAGGTGAAACTCCGGCCCGTTCTGCGATTTCGACGATTCCGCTCATGGCGCCCTTCTGCAAATTTCTGCAAAATCTGCTCTGAAGGTACTCCTAACAGCCCTTTTCAGCCACCCGGCGGGGTCTATTTACGCATGAAGGAGAGGGTGATTTTTCTGAAATAACATTTTTATTACCTTCTCGTGAGCAAGCGCGCATGAAGTTGGCTTCAGCGAAAGGCTCGCAATACCGTTCTCTCACGTCTGCGGCGTTTAGTCGCACACAACCCTCAAAAAGAAAAGGTAACTACATGCTAAAGAAAAAGGGTCTACTTGTAGGAGCAGCAATTGCAGCTCTCTCACTCGTAGCAACAACTTTCACAGCAACTTCAGCATCAGCTGCTGATTGTGCTGCTTATGCAAAGTGGAAGGGAACTGGAACAGTAAAGATTTTTGCTGGTATCCGCGATCCTGAAGCTTCAGTAATGGAGAAAGTTTTCGCTGAGTTCACAAAGTGCACAGGCATTAAGATTGCTTACGAAGGCACTGACCAGTTCGAAACTCTTCTTCCAGTTCGCGTAAAGGGCGGAAACGCACCTGATCTCGCGATCATTCCACAGCCAGGTTTGGTAACAACAATGGTTGAAACCGGTAAGGCAGTTCCAGTATCTGCAGCAACACTTGCAAATATCAACGCTTACTACAACCCAGCATGGCGTGCATTCACAACTGTTAACGGTCGTGTTTACGGCGCACCATTTGGTGCTTCATCTAAGTCACTCGTTTGGTACTCACCAGCACAGTTCAAGAAGCTTGGCGTTTCAATTCCAACAACTTGGGCAGAAATGGAAGCAATTGCAGCGAAGTTCAAGGCTGCAGGTGTAACCCCATGGTGCGCAGGTATTGAATCTGGTGCAGCAACTGGTTGGCCAGCAACTGACTGGATCGAGCAGATGGTTCTTCGCGAACTCGGACCAAAGAAGTACAACCAGTGGTGGCAAGGCAAGCTCAAGTTCTCATCACCAGACGTTCTTGGTGTAATGAACAAAGTTGCAGCTTGGCTTGGAACTAAGGACCAGGTCGGTGACCTTAAGTCTGTAGCTACACGTAAGTTCCAGGATGCAGGAGTTCCAGGACTTAAGAACGGTACTTGCGGCATGTTGCAGCAGGCATCTTTCTACTCATCAATGTTCCCAGCAGGTACCACATTCGGTCCTGGCCAGGATGCTGATGCGTTCTACCTCCCACCAACAAACACCAAGTTTGGTAAGCCAATCGAAGGTGCTGGTGAATTCCCAGTTGCATTCTCAAAGCGCAAGGAAGTTGGATTCGTACAGGATTACCTATCATCACCTGTCTACGGAACCATGCGCGCTGAAATGGGTGGATGGACATCTGCAAACAGCGGAATTCCTCTATCTTCATACAAGGATCCAGTGCTTAAGGTTGTAGCACAATCACTTCAGGCTAAGTCAGGTGCGATCGTGTTCGATGCATCAGACTTGATGCCAACTGCTGTTAACGGTGCTTTCTGGAAGGAAATCACTAAGTATTACGCAGAAGGTAAGTCAATGAAGGATGTAGCAGCTGCAATCGATGCAAACTGGTAAATCCTGTAATAACTAAGTAACTCAGATGCCGGGGCTCACTCTTGTGGGTCCCGGCATCTTCTTAGATAATCGCTCTTTCTAAAACGTAACAACACTACGAGAGGAGATCGCAACTATGACATGGTCTAGTTTGCTCGAATCCTCTCTTCCTAAGTTCACCCAAATTTTTGCAGCGCTTGCCGTCTTTTTTGGTTTCTATGCACTTGCCTTTGCAGCAGGTGCGCGCATTAAAGGAAAGAAACAAAATGGTTGGGCGCTCTCACTCTTTTTAGCACCGGGCGTCATTCTCGCACTCACCGGTCTTGGCATTCCAGCTTTTCAAACTTTTCTCGAATCATTTAAAAACGCAAATTCATCCAAGTGGGTTGGGTTTAGCAACTACACAAAGGCAATTGCAGATCCAGATCTGCGTTTAGCGTTTTACAACACGATGACCTGGGTGATTATTGGGCCAGTGATTGTGACGATTCTTGGTTTAGCGCTCGCCACCATGCTTAATAAAATGAAGCGCGAATCAATCCCTAAATCACTCATCTTTATGCCGATGGCAATCTCATTTGTGGGTGGATCTTTGATTTGGAAGTTGATGTATCAATATCAAGAGCCAACCGTTGCCCAGACCGGACTCATTGGCCAAATCATGAAATCACTTGGCATTCCACTGCAACATTTACTGCTCTGGTCACCATGGAATAACTTATTTTTGATCGCCGTGTATATCTGGGGCACAACCGGTTTTGCCATGGTGATCTTGTCTGCTGCCATCAAAAACATTCCACAAGATATCGAAGAAGCAGCCCAGCTCGATGGCGCATCAGGTTTCCGCTTATTCCGCTCAGTGACGGTGCCGATGGTTAAGACCACCATCATTGTGGTGCTGACTACTTCGATGGTCGGAACCCTCAAACTCTTTGACGTGGTGCGCACGATGACCGGTGGAAACTTCAAGACCGACGTGCTCTCTAACCGCATGTTCGATGAGTATTTTGTTTATTTTAACAATGGCCGCGGTGCAACGCTTGCCATGTTTATCTTCTTAGGCGTATTACCGATCATCATCTACAACATCCGCTCACTGCGCGCAGAACGGCACCACTAATATGGCAAAGACAAAAGCACTTGTCGCGCATAACAGCCGCCCATTTACCTCACCGATTGCATCTGCAGTTGTTACCTTCATTGCAATTTTGTGGACGATTCCAACTTTCGGACTTGTCGTCACATCATTCCGCGATAAAGAAGCAATTCTCTCTAGTGGTTGGTGGACATCATTCTCTAACCCAACATTTACTCTGGCTAACTTCCGCGAAGTTCTCGTCACGGGTGGTGGATCACTCGGAACTCAAGGAATGATTCCATTTGCAGTGAACTCACTTGCCATCACAATTCCAGCAGTGGTTCTCTCTGTTGGTTTTGGTTTGATGGCAGCATACGCACTGGCCTGGATTCCATTCCGCTTTAGCGACCATATTTTCTACGCACTCTTTGCACTGCAAGGTGTGCCGCTTCAACTATCGCTTCTACCGTTGCTCACCTTCTTTTCCAACGGTGTGCAGCTCTTTGGCCACACCATCATTCCGCCACTTGGCATCGTCGGAACACTTGCAGCAGTCTGGTTCCCACACGTGATGTTCGGTATGCCACTTGTTACCTATCTGCTCCACAACTTTGTCTCTGCAATTCCACGCGAGCTAATGGAGGCAGCGCGCGTTGATGGCGCTAACCACTTCGAAGTATTTAGACGAATTGTGCTTCCGCTTTCACTTCCTGCAATTGCATCAATTTCTATCTTCCAATTCTTGTGGATTTGGAATGACTTGCTCGTTGGTCTGGTCTTTGCAGGCGGCACTGATGACGTTGCACCGCTGACGCTTCATCTTTCAAATCTTGGTGGATCACTCGGTTCAAAATGGGAGAACGTCGCACCAGCTGCGTTGTTCTCGATCATTATTCCTTTGATCGTCTTCTTCTCATTGCAGCGTTACTTCGTGCGCGGATTGCTCGCTGGCTCCGTCAAATCTTGATGTCCGAGGGCAAAGCTTTCAGTTATTAGGCAGGGGTTCCTCGCAAATTACTGAATTCCTTGACCGTTGTTCTTTATCAGATCACGGTACCAATACCCTGAATCTTTAATGGTGCGCTTCTGCGTATCAAAATCAACATGCACAATGCCAAATCGCTTGTCATAACCGAGCGCCCACTCAAAGTTATCCATCAGCGACCATTGGTAATAACCTTTAACCGGAGATCCTTCTGCAATTGCATCAGCAATAGCTTTAAGGTGAGTTTGTAAGTAATCGATACGACGTTGGTCGTGACACTTTCCATCTGTGCTGACACCTTCGTCGTAGGCAACACCATTTTCAGTGACATAAAGGTCAGGCAATTTATCTCCATACTCTTTATGCCAACGCACCAAGAGGTTTTTTAAACCATACGGTGTCAGCGGCCATCCCATGTCTGTGAGCGGCCCCGGCGCAGTTTCGTCGATATCTAAACCAAAGAGCCCAGCAATGGAATGCCATTGATTTCCAGCACCTTTGGAGGGGTGGATGAAATTATCAAAGTAGTAGTTGATGCCGATGAAATCATTTTTAATCGTGGCAGATTCCAAATCCCCATCCTGGATAACAGGCTTTAACTCGTCACCAAATTCATCGAGCAAGATTTGTGGGTAGGAGCCCTTCATAAATGCATCCATCCAGAATCGATTCTGGTGGGCATCAGAGATTTCGATAGCGTGCTTCTGCACGGGATCATTAGGATCATCAGCATTGCTATTTGCTTGATTGAGCACCGGTCCAGTCAAGATATCGCTTCGCACAGCGCGCATCGCCTTAGTTGATGCAACATGCGCTAACACTGTGTGGTGCGCGACTTTAAATGCCGTTGCCCGATCACGTTTTCCGGGCGCATGGATTCCAATTCCATTGCCTAACCAGGCAACTACCCATGGTTCGTTAATGGGTGAAAACTTTTTGACGCGATCGCCAAAGCGTTCGACAACTGCTGCAGAATATTCTGCAAATGGTTTGAGTATCTCGCGGTTTTCCCAACCACCCTTATCTTGCAGCGCTTGCGGCAAATCCCAGTGATACAAGGTTGCAAGTGGTTCAATGCCAGCTTCTAAAATTGCATCAATTAATCTGTCATAGAAAGCAAAACCGCGTTCTTCGCGAACTGAATCTCCATTGGGGAACATGCGCGGCCAGGCATAAGAGAATCGATACCCTTTCAGGCCAAGCTCTTTCATAATCGCGATATCTTCGGGATATCTGTTGTAATGATCATTTGCGACATCACCAGTGTCGCCCTTTGCTACCTTGCCCGGTGTTTTGCAGAATGTGTCCCAGATTGATGCTCCACGCCCATCGATGTGGGCAGCGCCTTCGATCTGATAACTCGAGGTCGCAGCGCCCCAGATAAAATCTTTTGGAAAAGTAGCCATTGGGGAAGGCTACTTACCGAGGCAAGGAATCTCACTCTCTTGCTGCAAGACTTTGGATGCCAGAACTCTTTGGATGCAATAAATATGTATAGATTTGCTAAAAGACCCCCCAAGCACCCTAAACTTCCCCAATCTTCGCGCCCTGCGATCTGCTGGCGCCCTGACTCTCCAATGGAGGAGAACCTATGAGAGCTGCAAGCGCTCTATCTACCGTGCAAGTAACCGGCTCCAACCTCAACATCACCTACGTAGTCCTAGCAGTCGCCTTAGGCGCACTCGCGATTGCGTATGCGCTGCGTCAGCAAGTTCTGCGCGCTAGCGATGGCACCGCCAAGATGCGCGAGATTGCAGAGGCGGTACAAGAAGGTGCTGCCGCATATTTAGCGCGCCAGTTCCGCACCCTCTCTTACTTTGTTGGAATCGTCTTCTTCCTCCTCCTTGCACTCCCTGCAGACACGATGGCGCTTCGCATTGGTCGTTCGATCTTCTTCTTACTCGGTGCAGGTTTCTCTGCACTCGTTGGTTACAACGGAATGTGGCTCGCAGTTCGCGCCAATGTGCGCGTTGCAGAAGCTGCGCGCCAGAAGGATGCAGCCAAAGCTGTGCAGATTGCATTCCGTACCGGTGGCGTTGTTGGTATGACAACAGTTGGTCTTGGACTTGTTGGTGCATCCCTTGTTGTCATTCTCTTCCGCGAGAACGCACCCGTTGTTCTTGAAGGATTTGGATTTGGCGCTGCCATGCTTGCCATGTTTATGCGCGTCGGTGGCGGAATCTTTACCAAGGCTGCAGACGTTGGAGCAGACCTTGTTGGAAAAGTTGAAAAGAATATTCCAGAAGATGACCCACGTAACGCGGCAACCATTGCAGATAACGTAGGTGACAACGTCGGTGACTGCGCTGGTATGGCTGCAGACTTGTTCGAATCATATGCAGTAACACTTGTTGCAGCGCTGATTCTCGGAAAGGCTGCCTTCGGTAATGAAGGTTTAATCTATCCATTAATCGTTCCTGCAATTGGAATCGTGACCGCTGTCATCGGAATCTTTGCAACACGTCTTCGCTCAACGGATAAGTCAGCGATGAGCGCAATTAATCGCTCCTTCTTTATGTCAGCGATTATTTCAGCAGGTCTTACTGGCCTTGCCACCTTTACTTATCTTCCAGGTCAGTTCAATTTACTCACCAACTATTCAGCAACTGTGTTGGATGAAGCAGGCGATATCAACCCACGACTCCTTGCTTTTGGCGCTGTGATTATCGGAATCGTTCTTGCTGCAGCAATTCAAATCTTGACCGGCTTCTTTACCGAAGTTGGAAAGCGTCCCGTTAATGATGTTGCGGCATCATCACAGACTGGTTCTGCCACAGTGATTCTTGCCGGTATCTCAGTTGGTTTTGAATCTGCTGTGTATTCAGCGCTCTTGATCGCAGCTGGTGTATTCGGCGCATTCTTACTTGGCGGCGGATCTATCGTGCTCTCACTCTTTGCGATTGCACTCGCTGGTACTGGTCTTTTGACCACAGTCGGTGTGATCGTTGCTATGGATACTTTCGGTCCTATTTCAGATAACGCACAAGGTGTTGCTGAAATGTCAGGTGATGTTAAGGGCGAAGGTGCACAGATTCTTACCTCACTCGATGCAGTGGGAAATACAACTAAAGCAATCACCAAGGGAATCGCAATTGCTACGGCAGTACTTGCCGCAACCGCACTCTTCGGGGCATTCACTGATGCAATCAAAGAAGCTGTCATTAAGGCAGTCGGTGCAGATCAAGGCGTTGCACTCGAATTCCAAGGCGTTCTTGACATTGCAAGCCCTCGTAACCTTGTTGGTTTGGTCATCGGTGCTGCAGTTGTATTTCTCTTCTCAGGACTTGCCATCAACGCGGTATCACGCGCAGCTGGCGCAGTTGTGGTGGAAGTACGTAATCAATTTAGGTTGCACCCGGGAATCATGAACGGAACCGAAAAGCCAGAATACGGTCGCGTCGTTGATATCTGCACACGCGATTCACTGCGCGAACTTGTAACGCCAGGACTTCTTGCAGTCATGGCGCCAATCGCAGTTGGTTTTGGTCTTGGCGTTGGTGCACTTGGTGCATACCTTGCTGGTGCAATCGGTACCGGTACATTGATGGCAGTCTTCCTTGCTAACTCAGGTGGTGCGTGGGATAACGCTAAGAAGATGGTCGAAGATGGCCATTACGGTGGCAAAGGCACAGAAGCACACGCTGCAACAGTTGTTGGTGACACCGTGGGTGATCCATTTAAGGACACCGCAGGCCCTGCCATTAACCCATTGATCAAGGTGATGAACTTGGTTGGCCTCTTGATTACTCCAGCGATTGTTGGTTTTGCACTTCCAACACAGTCAGCAATCTCGATTGTGATTGCACTTGT
>Ga0214923_10004922_pt1 | contig 15805 bp, 14 predicted proteins | sample LL1510_MetaG_FD_177993 | JGI IMG/M metagenome (GOLD analysis project Ga0214923, IMG submission 177993) | Freshwater microbial communities from Lake Lanier, Atlanta, Georgia, United States - LL-1510 | ecosystem: Environmental > Aquatic > Freshwater > Lake | place: USA: Georgia | collected...
ATATAGTATATCTTTCGTGGGGATGAGAAGGCCGGAGCTTGTGTGAGTTTGTGCGAAAGCACAAGGCGAACACTGCGAGGCGGGGTAGCGAGAATTTTCCGTCAGGGAAATTACTTGTGACCGAATCCCCTTGCGGCTACTATTTTAATTTAGCTGCAAAGAAAGATATAGTATATCTTTCGTGGGGATGAGAAGGCCGGAGCTTGTGTGAGTTTGTGCGAAAGCACAAGGCGAACACTGCGAGGCGGGGTAGCGAGAATTTTCCGTCAGGGAAATTACTTGTGACCGAATCTCCTTGCGGCTACTACCCTCCTTAATTTATTTTGGTAATTTATCCCTAAGTTGCCTGTGATAGGTGACAGCAAATCTATGAGCTTCGTCTCTTATTTGTTGTAAAATTTGTAAAGCTTTAGCACTTTTTGGTAATAAAATAGGCTGATCCCGATCTAGTATATAAATTTCTTCTAATCTTTTGGCTAGAGATATAATTGGAATAGACTTAAATTCAATATTTCCTTTTTGTTGAACCTTTATTACTGTAGATAACTGCCCTTTGCCCCCATCAATTAATATCAAATCAGGAATAGGCCAATCTGTTCTCTTGAATCTTCGAGTCAAAGCTTGATTTAAGTTGTAAAAATCATCTCCACCTTCTGGGGGCAGCTGAATTCGGAATTTTCTATATTGGTCTTTGGCTGGTTTCCCATTTTCAAATACTACCATAGAGACCACAGCTTTATCTCCATGAAAATGTGATGAATCATAGCCCTCAATTCTTTTGGGCAATTTATCTAATTTTAGTAAATTTTGCAATTCTTCTATATATTTATGGGTATAGCTTTTGCTACTCTGTATAATTCCTTTATGTAGGAAGACTTTTTCTAGAGCTTCAATTTGATTTTTGATTTCTAGAGCTTGTTCAAACTTTTGTAATTTAGCATAACTTTGCATTTGAATATATAATTTTTTGAGAATATTCTTAGATTTCCCTTTCATAATATCAATAATTGTGGATAAGTTGTCTTGATACTCTATTTTACTGATATTTTGTATACAAGGAGCCTCACATTTACCTAATTTATAATAAATACAGGGTTTTTTTGGCATAGTTTTGCAAGAACGATATGGAAAATGTTTTCTCAAAATCTTGAGAGTTTTTCTTAAAGCATCACTACTGACAAAAGGACCTAAATAATTTAATTTATCAATATTATTATCTAAATAAGTTTTATGAGCTACAAAAATCCTAGGAAAATCCTCTTTTGTCCAGACTAAATAAGCATAACTTTTATCATCTTTCAAGAGTACATTATATTTCGGGTTATATTTTTTGATTAAATTTGATTCTAGGATTAAAGCCTCTATTTCACCATCGCAAGGTTTGATTTCTATATTAGTTACTTCTCTTACCATTGCTCTTTTGGCTGAATTAAGTGAATTATTAGTCCTAAAATAGCTATTTACTCGATTTTTGAGATTCACGGCCTTTCCAATATAGATAATATTCCCGCTTGAATTAAAAAACATATATACTCCAGATATATTTGGTATATCCTTGAGTATTGAGAAGATATATTCATTATTGTTAAAAAAGTTATCCACTTATTTATAAAATTAATAATTGTATGTTATAATAATATCATATCCTAATATGAATATATATATTAAATAAATTTTTATGGTTACAACATCAAAAAGAAGTTTATATAAATCAACAGAGTTTAGAGTTTTTACTGGGGTCGCAGCTGGTATTGCTGATTATATTAATACTAATCATAATCTTATTCGACTTTTATTCGTACTATTAACCTTAGCTAGTGGAATAGGTTTAGTTTTTTATATAACTTTGTCTATATTATTGCCAACAGAGGATGAAATTATAGAACAAGAGGATAAAGAATTTTATTATAAGGTTACACATGGTGGGTTAAAGGAAGAGGATATGATATCAGCTGCTAAATACTCTGATATGATAGATAAATTAGCTTCTAAACAAAATATAATAGCTCTAATGACTATGTTTATAGGTATGTTTTTTTTGCAATTTAGACTTGCTCCATGGGAATCAATCCCAGAGGGATGGAGATATCCAGCTATTGTTGTTACAATTGGACTGGGCCTACTTTTGAAAAGTGTAACTCAAAAAAAATTATAAAATATTTATATGTATAATATCAATATAGATAAAAATCTAGAAGAAGAGTCATCAAAAAATCGTATTATAAAAGTTAATTTTGGGATAGTATACTTATTTTTATTAATATTTAGTTTTGCTTTTATTTATTTTTATTCAGTTTATCAAAGTAATTATTTAACTATCTTAGTTCCATATAGAGTTTTATGGTCAGTTGCTATTATTGTAATAGGAGTATCAATGTTGAGGATTAAGCATACTGGGGCATTTAGCCTAGCATTTTTTATTACGACTTTATCAGTGGGCATTACTATTACCTCAATTTTTGTATATTCATCTAATATACAAGATAATATTAATACTAGTATAATACCCATTAAGGATGTTAAAGAGCTTGCTTTTGATATAAACTTTACCTCTACTCAGGCTAAAATAAGTTCTGAGGAAAGTAATATATTCAAAGGTGATTTTAGCTCAAATTATGATACTCTAATTTCTAGCAATTATATAGATGAAAATAAGGTAGAGAATATCAAGTTGGAACAGAATCTTTGGATACCTGGTATTGGGTCATATTCAAAAAGCTCAGATATAGTTTTCCCAAATTTAATCCCAGTTTCATTTAAGATTAATACTGATTTTTCATCTGTAAAATATTCATTATCTGGGATGAAATTAAAATCGGGCCACATTGTGGCTAATCGTTCTTTAATTGACATTAAAATTGACCCTATTGAGATATATGAGAATACTGTTCTAGATATTAATTCCAACTTTAGCAGGGTGAATATTGTTGCTTCAAAAGATATACCAATTATTATATCTTATACATCTGGATATAGTCAAATTGAGTTTATCGGTCTATCTAAAGATCTTAATAGTTCCAATGTATATCGTACTACATATAAAGATATAACTTCTCAAGAGCAGTCTAAAAATAAGCAATTAACTATTAAGCTAACATCTAATTTTTCGCAGATTAAAGTAATACAAGAATAATATGATTATTGAGACAGCTGAATATAATGCCAAACTTATAACTATTTTTATCAAATGGTATTTTTTTGAGATGCCTATAAAAATTATAAAACAACTATATAAATATCTTATAGTTATTACTAAAATATACTCATTTATATTTTTATTAAAAACTTTTTTTTCTCCTTGGAAAAATCAATCTTATGCTTACCCAAATAAGGGCTTTGATATCAATAAAATAATAGAGATCTGGATATCTAATATGGTAGCTAGGGTCGTAGGAGCTTTTGTTAGATTTTTTACTATACTGACTGGTATAGTTGTCTTACTAATAGTAATAGCTTTAGGTTTATTAATTTTATTTTTATGGCTTGTTTATCCTATATTGTTTTTTGTATTAAGTATCCGTAGCTTTTCATAATATGAAGTATTTTTACTCCATATATCATACCAGAACCTTTCTTAGTCATATATTGGATAAATTTATTTTTAATTTTTTTAGCTATTTAATATGGATTTTATTTATTATATTAGCCTTAGGTATTGGTTATATAACTAGTAATTATAGTCTGACAGCTATACTTATAGCGACTAGTATATATGTATATATTATCGCTTATTTATTTATAATATTAAAGCTAAGGTCAGATGAAGATGAGTTTATTTTGGCCAATAATTATGCAGAGATAATTGATTATGATACTGCTCAGAATTTGGTTAGATATTTTCCTAAAAATCTTACATATGTTCAACTTATATGGGCTATTAGTAAAAGTATAAGAGGTAAAACTATACTTGCATATATGGGGCTGGAGGCCGATATATTTTATACTAAAATTAAAGATTTGGGATTAGATCAAAATTCTAATTTAATCTCAATAGATGACTTATTGGACAGGGCTAATAATTTGAGGATAACCTGGGAAGAAAAACGAATAGGCTCTCATATATTACTATATATTATATTCGAGCAAGAGCAAGATGGTATATTCAAAACTTTATTAGACCAATTAGACTTGTCAAAAGAAGACTTTTTACAAATTGTATCTTGGGAGGCCTTATATCATAGTAATAGTAAGATTATTCCGACCTTTAGTCCAGAAGGTATATATAAAGACTTTGGGGCATTAGGGAGGTCTTGGACTATTGGCTATACCAATGATTTAGATAGAATTACTGATGATATTACTGAGTCTATAGTGCATCGAGACCCTCATAGAGTTATTATACATCAAGATATATTGAGACGAGTATTGACTAATTTGTCTAATTCTAATAGACATAATATTTTATTATTGGGTAATATAGGTGTGGGGAAGAGCTCTCTTATCGAAAATTTAGCTTATACCATCAGACAGTATCAGATAGAAAAGAATAAAAATCTTAGTCGGGTTTTGAAGCTGAATACTACTGATTTGATATCTGGTACTCCAGAGGCAGCCCAATATTTACTTAAAGCTTTAAATTATGCAGAAAAATCAGGGAATATAATTTTAGTTATTGAAAATATATCAGAATTATTTTTATCAGCAAATGATGAAATTAGAAATATCATAGTAAAATTTTTGAATTCTAAAATTATTAATGTGATTGGAGTTGATAATCCAGAAGGGTATCATAGCGGAGTTAAAAGTTTTCCTGTAATAGATAGTTTATTTGAGGATATTACATTGGAAGATGCTTCTCAAGAAGATACAATGTATGTTCTAATGATGACGTCTTTTGATTTATATAAAACTTATAATAAATATATCACCTATCAATCACTAAGAGCGGTGATGAATTTCTCAGAGAGATATATTAGTAAGGGAGGACTACCAGGAAAGGCTGTAGAAATATTATCTGATGCTGTTAATCAAGCTAATATAGAAGGTAGTCCATTTGTGCTTGAAAGTCATATTAGGACAGTTGTTTCTGAAAGAGCTAATATCAATATAAACACTTTACAAAGTACTGAAAAAGATACACTTTTGTCATTAGAAGCAAAATTACAAGCCGAAATTAAAGGACAACCAGAAGGTTTGACTGCACTTGTTAATGCCTTAAAAAGGTCTCAATTAGATGTGAAGAAAAGAGATAAGCCAATCGGTACATTCCTATTTTTAGGACCTACTGGAGTAGGTAAGACTGAGACTGCTAAGGCTTTGGCTAAACATTATTTTGGGTCAAGTGATAGAATGATTCGACTAGATATGAATGAGTTTGGTAGTGAAGACTCTGTATATGGTATTTTAGGTTCGCCAGCAGGAGAAGATAATCTTTTTCAAGAAGGATTTTTGACCAAAAGAATACAAGATAAACCATTTTCATTGATATTATTAGATGAAATTGAGAAAGCTCACAAGCAGGTTTTGAATATATTTTTGCAAATTTTAGATGAGGGATTTTTGACAGATAATAGAGGAATTAGAACAGACTTTAGAAATGCTATTATTATTGCTACATCTAATGCAGGGGCTTTATTCTTAAGAGAATTTATTCGTACTCATTCAGAATTTGATAAAGCTGTTTTCAAAGAAGAGTTGATAGATACTATTATAAAAGGAAAAGAATTTGCTCCAGAATTTATTAATAGATTTACTGATGTAATAGTATACTATCCATTAGATATAGATACAGTAAGTGAAATAGCAAGTAAAATTATTGAAATTATGATTAATAGTTTTGATGAGGAAAGGGGAGTAAAATTAGAGATAGATAATGATGCTATTAGATATCTTGCAGAGCAAGGTTATAATCCAGACTTTGGAGCTCGTGAATTAGAAAGAACAATTTCTTCAATTTTAGAGACTTATTTGGCTGATTATATGCTGATACATTCTGTGAAAAGAGGAGATATTATCAGAGTTACATTAAAAGATATTATAGGCAAAAATTAAATGTTAAGCTTGAAAAAATGTTAATTTTATGCTATGATATATAAATATGGAAAGTAGAAAAGAACAATTTTTGGAGTATGTAATTCTTGATTATGTCGATACGGCCCAACCAGTATCATCGTTTACTATACAAACAAAATACCAATTACCATATTCCAGTGCTACGATTAGAAATGAATTAGCAGAATTAGAGGAAGATGGTTATCTGACCCAAGTTCATACTTCTTCAGGAAGAATCCCTACAGATAAAGGATATAGATACTATGTTAATAGACTTTTGGGTAGACAAGAAATTCTAAGGCAATATGCTTCTGTAACTCATAAATTACTAAATGATATGAATAAGATGAATGAACTTCATCTTAAGTTAAAGAAACTTTTATTATCATTTGCTAATGAGTCGGGGAATGTAGCTATGGGTAAATTATCATCAGATTTAATATTTGAAGAAGGGGTATCAAATTTTTTAATTCAACCAGGTTTTTCTTCAGTAGAATTTATTAGAAATGCTCTAGAAGATTTGGAAGAAATAAAATCTCATATCGATGAAATTAGCCAAGATGTCAGTCAGGGTAGCTATAAATTATATATCGGAGAGGAAAGCCCACATACATCTATGCATAAATATGCCGTGATTGTGGGGAAGTTTTCAATTGACTCAGATGATGGTACAATAGTTATAGTGGGGCCTAAAGGTATGAAATATGCAAAAAACATAGCCCTTGTGGAATATATGCTTAATAGTAATAATAATTATGAATAATAAAGATAATCAAGCCCAAGAAATCAATAATCAATCTAGTGATAATCTAGATCTAGAGCAATTAATTGAACAACTCAAGGTAGAATCAGCTTATAATTTGGTTGGATGGCAAAGAGCCCAAGCTGACTATCAAAATCTCAAAAAAGAATCAGAGCAAGCTAGAATAGATAGTATCAAATTATCAAATAAAGCTTTGATTGAAAATTTTATCCCAGTTTTTGATAACTTTGCAATAGCTACCAAGCATTTGCCAGAAGATTTACAAAATAATAATTGGGTGCAAGGTATAGTGTATATTCACAAACAATTGCAAGATATTCTAATAGCTGAGGGGGTAGAGATTATCAATCCTATAGGTGAGATTTTTGACCCTAATATACATGAAGCAGTAGAAACAGTAGAATCAGAGGATGCAGAAAATCAGAATACCATTATAGAGGTTTTACAGGTAGGATATAAATTGAATGGAAGATTAATTCGTTCTGCTCGGGTTAAAGTGTCTTCCTAAATATGAACGGGTCTAATATATGGGTATATATTGGAGTACTTAATATAGCTTATTTTATAGCATTCTTTGGCTTTAAGATTTTGCTCAGACAAAAATGGGTCAAATTTATATTTGATAATAAGTCTAGAAGTAGAGATATTCATACCGGAATTAAGCCAAAAATTGGTGGTTTGGTGATTATTCCTAGTTTTATTTTAATATTCACAGCTCTTGTATATTTAGACTTATTAACTTGGCAAAATGAGTTTTTGGGGCTTTTGCTTGGGGCTTTTGCTATTTTAGTTTATGGGTATATAGATGAAAAATTAGACTTATATTGGAGCTCACAGTTTATTTGGCAATTTGGAATTGCGGCTATTGTTGTATGGTCTGGAGTTGGGATTCAAGCTATTAATTTACCTAATGGAGAATTGTGGTTCATAGATAGCTATCAATGGTGGGGGATTGTATTCCCACAGGATATCATTACATTGTTATGGATTGTTGGACTTATGAATGTAGTAAATTGGTTAGATGGGGTGGATGGATTAGCTGGGGGAGTAGGGATTATAGGTTTTGTGACTTTATTCATATTATCCTTGACTTTATTTGTAAATCAGCCACATATTGCCTTAATTGCTATTGTATTAGTAGGTTTATATTTAGGTTTTTTGAGATTTAATTGGTATCCATCTAAGATTTTTTTAGGGACTTATGGGAGTATGTTTTTGGGATATATGTTGGCAGTTTTAGCTTTGATTAGTGGAGGTAAAATAGCCACCTCGGCTCTAGTATTAGCATTTCCTATTATAGATGCTATGGTGGTTATTGCACAGAGAATTTGGAATAAAAAATCTATTTTTGAAGCGGATAATAGGCATTTTCATCACAAATTATTACAGGCAGGAATTAGCCAGAGAATAGCGGTTTTAATAATGTATAGTATTAGTATATTTTTTGGAGTATCAGCTCTAATTTTAGAAACTAGAGGTAAAATCATTATATTTATATTAGGAATGCTAACATTAATTATAGGCTCATTATTAATAGCCAAATTTGTTGCCAAAAATAATAGAATATGATAGTATGAAATTATAAATAATTTACAAAATAAATATGTTATATAAAAAAAGAGGATATAGTGTGATAGAGGTGATATTGGCGGGTTCTATTTTAGCTCTTGCTGTAGCTGGTATTGTAGGCGCTATGCTTATAGCTCAGAGGAATAATCAAGCTAGTATCGCTCAAAGTCAAGCTTTAGCGATGGCTCAGGAGGGTATTATAGCCTTAAAGTCAATTAGAGATAGAGAGTATATTGCTTTAATTAATACAACTGATAACATTAAGAATCCTAGCGGATCAGAATTTGGATTGTCTTTTTCTGATGGGGTTTGGAATCTTATTTTGAGTCCTACTGCATCTCAAGATAAATTAGATAATCCAGCTAGAACTCGTAGAGTTACAATTGAAAATGATATAATCCCAGATGCCAAAAAAGTAAAGGTGAAGGTAGTGTATCAGATTAGTCCCGAAGGAGATACCTCAAGTTTGGAATTATCTGAGACATTAATTAATATGTCAAAAAAAACTACAGGAATAACTGCTGAGAGTACGAAATATAGATTAATTGATGATAAATTTGGTGAACATAATAGCTCTTTTAAAGATATAACACCATAATGTATAAAAAAGCATTTACATTAGCAGAGATATCACTAGGTATTGTTTTAATCAGTATATTATTTGTAATCTCTGCTGTAATGATTAATCCAAACAAACAATTAGGAAATATTAATAATGCTAGTAGGAGGTCAGATGTATTTGCTATTTACAATGCAATTAATCAATATAGAAATGCTAATTTAGGTAAGTTGCCAGATGGGATTACCAGTACAGCTAGAAATATCTGTCAAGCTGTATGCACTCCCAGCTCCACCCAAATAGATATTAGTACAGAGTTAAACCAATATCTTAGGTCCAATACTTTGCCAATTGATCCATTGCAAACAGGTACAACATTGACGGGGTATACGGTATATGTAACTCCTGAAGGAAGAGTAATAGTGGCGGCTCCTCTAGCACAAAATGGAGTTATAATTAATACTTTGGAATAATAATATGAATAAAAAATCCAACCCTTTAATCAAAGCAGTGACTTTTAGAGTGTTTACATTATTGGTACTATTATTTACGATAATAATATATATAATTATATTAGGGCTAGCTTATTTACAATATACAGGAGGTATAGATATTATATATACAGACACAACAACACATTTATTAATTACTTTAGTAGGAGTACTCTTTGTAATTGGATGGTTCCTTTCATATACATTATATATAGGAATAATCAAACCAGTTTATGAGACATTAAACATTATCTCAGAGACAGTATCTAATTTAATTAGTAAGGATGAAATAGATAAAGAACAGGTTGTATATTTGAGTGAATTTATTAATCATTCATTATTTCAATTAAGTAAATCATCTTTAACTCATAAAATTAATTTATCATTAATTACAGAAAGTTACCTCAAAAAACTCGGTGAATTGATGAGACAAAATGAAGAATTAACTAATTCACAGCAGGAGTTATCTAGATTGGTGGAGCAATTGAAAGATCAGCAAGAACTATTAGAATTAGAAAAAGCCAAAACGAATGCTATTATTGACTCTATTCCAAACGGATTACTGGTTACGGGTAAGGATGGAAATATATTTTTGGTAAATAAAGAATTAGAAAAAATATTAGGATTGGTAGTAGATGATGTATTAGGGAAATTCATATATAATATTTTACCAGATATACATCTTAATAAAGAATTAACAAAAAAAGATAGTGAAAATCATAGGTATACAAGTTTTTTAGATTACAAATCAATAGACCAAAAAAAGAATATGATTTTAGAGAATACATCTAACCCTATTATTCTAAATAATGATATATTGGGGACAGTATTTGTCTTAAGAGATACCACTCAAGAACTAGCAACTGAGAGAGCTCAGAAAGAATTTGTCTCATTAGCCTCCCATCAGTTAAGAACCCCGATTACTTCCATTAAATGGAATGCTGAGATCATTTTATCCAATAATATTGTGGATAAGGAAGTAAAATTAGCAGCGAATGATATATATAAAGAGGGAATAAGAATGGAAAAATTAGTCAATTCACTATTAAACTTATCTAGAATAGATTTAGGTACAATTAAATTTAATATTCAGGAGCTATACTTGGATAAATATACAGAAGAAATCTCACAGACATTAAAGCCTGAAATAAATGAAAAAAATCTTTCATTTGAAACAGATATAAAATTCAAAAATCCAATTAAAAATGATCCTGTATACTTAGATATAATACTTACTAATATACTTTATAATGCTATTAAATATACTAATACAAATGGAATAATAAGACTGAAGGCAGATATAATCCCAGATAAAGAAAAAGTACTTATTACAATTTCTGATACAGGTATTGGTATACCTCAGTCACAGCAATCTCAAATTTTCAGTAGATTATTTCGAGCAGACAATGCTAAGAATAGTCATACAGATGGTAATGGTTTAGGTTTATATGTAGTAAAGAAATTGATAGAATTAATGAATGGGAATGTGTGGTTTGAATCTCAAGAAAACAAGGGAACTACTTTTTTTATAGAATTACCAATTGTTATTAATACGGAAGTATGATATAATACATTATAATTATAGAGTAAAATATATGTCATATAGAATTTTGATTATAGAAGATGAGCCAGCTATAGCTAGAGTTTTAGATTTAAAGCTAAGGCAAATTGGAATAGAGACGGAAGTTGTTAATGATGGTAGTTTAGCTTTAGATATCATTAGCAAAGATGACTTTGATTGTATTTTATTAGATTTAATACTACCAGGAGCTGATGGTTTTACAATATTAGAGGCAATTAGGAAGAAGAGCAAATCTACTAAAGTAATAATTATGACTAATTTAGGACAATCTGAAGATAGGGCTCGTGTAGAGAAATTAGGCATAACTGCATACTATGTAAAATCAGAAGTCCCTATTAGCCAATTAACAGAATTAGTAAAGCAAATACTAATGACATAGATTATAGTATATGGTATAATTAAAAATATTAAAATTAAATAAAAATATATGGATCCCCAAGACATATTAAATCTATTAGTAAATACACAATATATAACCTCAGAAGATTCTAAATTAGCACTCTCTAGTACTAATGATGACCCAGCTATAGCTATAGATTATTTGGTACAGAATAACATTATTACCTATGATATTATTGGCCAGGCTTTAGCAGAAAGTTGGGGGGTGGCATATTTTGATTTGAATACTTTTATCCCTTCTAAAGATGATGTTATAAAAATTCCTGAATCAGTAGCCAAAGAGTTAAGATTAGTTTACTTTAAAGATTTACCTGATAAAATACAGATTGCCTCAGATAACCCAGTGGTAATGCAGGGTAATGCCAAATTAATTATAAAAAGAGAAGAAAAATCAGGATTCATTGGTGGGAAAAAAGAAATAGTAGAAGAAAAAGATTTAGGCCAAGAGTTAATGAAACTATTCCAAAAACCAATTGAATTTGGGTATTCTCTTACACAAGACATAGATAAATCATTATTGAGTTATAAGGATCCTTTGTCATCAAGATTTATATCTATTATGAATAAATTTGATACGGTTGCACCAGAGATGGTAGAGGAAATTGTAGAAGAAGCTTTAGAAGAAAAAGTCTCTGATATCCATTTTGAGCCTCAATATAATAAAAGTGTTCGGATTAGATTTAGATCAGATGGAGTATTGCAGGAAGTTGGAGCTATACCTTTTTCTTATTATGAAAATATCCTAAATTTAATAAAAGTGAATGCTCAATTAAGAACAGATGAACATTTTATCCCTCAGGATGGAGCTATTCGTTTTCAGAAAAATAATTCCATTACAGATGTTCGTGTATCTATATTGCCAACTGTCTATGGAGAAAAAATTGTGATGAGAGTATTATCTAATACTATGTCAACTATTTCATTGGATACTATAGGATTGAATGAAAGAAATATCAAAATTTTAAGAAAAGCATCTCAAAAACCATTTGGTATGGTATTGGTAACAGGTCCGACTGGGTCTGGTAAATCTACAACTCTTTATTCTATTTTAAAAACTGTCAATGATGAAGGTAAAAATATTACCACCATTGAAGATCCAGTTGAATATAAAATTGAAGGAGTGAATCATATTCAAGTAAATAAAGAGACAGATTTATCATTTGCTCGTGGCTTGAGGTCAATTTTACGTCAAGACCCTAATATTATTTTGGTAGGAGAGATAAGAGATGATGAGACAGCTCAAATTGCTATCAATGCTGCTTTGACAGGACATTTATTATTCTCAACGGTTCATGCTAATGATGGAGAAAGTACTTTACCAAGGCTTTTGAATATGGATATTGACCCATTTTTATTATCCACAACATTACAGCTCATTGTTGCACAAAGATTAGTTCGTAAAATTTGTCCAGCTTGTGTTTATACTTACACAGCAAATAGGTCAGAGTTAGAAGAAACAGTAGGAGAGTCTTTAGAGAGATTCTTTCCTGAAGAAAAATTAACATTATATCGAGGGAAAGGATGCTCTAATTGTGGATTCACAGGATATAAAGGAAGAAGTGGAATCTATCAACTTATAGAAATGTCAGAAGAGTTAAGAGAATTAGTTTTACATAAACCAAACTCAGATATTATAGCAAAAGTTGCTCGCAAACAAGGTTCACTATCCTTATTTGAAGATGGAATAGAAAAGGTAAAGATAGGAGTGACAACACTTGATGAAGTAATGAGAGTAGCCCAAATACCAGAAGAATATAATTAAAATATATGTTTTTTAATAAAAAAAATACATCTAATACGGAAGTCAATAATAATGTAAATACAGAAGTAAATCCATCTGCTAGCTTTGATTCTACACAATTAAGTCAAGTGACCCCAGCTAATGGTAATACCCAAGATAATCCTAATCAATCTGTTTTTACTGAAATTGAACAATTGTATGCACAACAACCATTTCAGAATCAGGTTCCAGTCAGACCTAAAGTAAAGCGAGGAAATAGTAGAGTGACTAAAGAGAAAAAAACTTTTTTAGATAATTTAGCTTTATTGATAGGTTCAGGAATGGGAGTAAATACCTCACTTAGAATTTTATACAAAAATGTTAAAGATAAATCATTAAAACAGACTCTAAATTCTATGCTTAGTAGTGTAGAAAGTGGTAGTAGTCTATCCCAAACAATGACAGACCATAATTTTTTACCAGAATTTTTGATATCATTAATTAGAATTGGAGAGGAATCAGGTAATTTAGCAGATAAAATTAAAAGGACAGTTGTATCCCTAGACAAAGATCAAAGAAGAAGAGCTCAACTCAGGACAGCATTATTTTATCCAGTTTTCGTATTTATTTTAGTTATTGTCTTAGGGATAGGTGTGTCTACATTTATATTACCAAGAATAGGACAAGTTTTTTCTAATATGAATACCCAATTACCAGCAATGACTAGGATATTGATTCAAATAGGGGAGTTTATGTCTAAATACTGGTATATTATTATCCCTTTGATACTAGTTATATTAATAACTTCTATATTAGTGCTTTTTGTGTTCCCAGCGACCAGAAAATCTGGACAATGGCTACTATTCCATCTACCAGTATTCAATGATTTGATAGTTAAGACCGAAGTATCTAGATTTTCTTATAATCTTGCTATGTTATTAAATTCAGGTATCCCTATCACTAAATCTTTATCCTCATTATCAAGAGTACATGACTATTATATGTACAAAAATTATACTCAATTTTTAGCTAATTATATTCAAAGTGGTAAAAGTTTCCACAATATATTTGAATTAAATAGAAAAAAGACTAATACTATATTCCCATTTACAGTTCAAGAAATTATAACTGCTGGAGAAGAATCAGGAAAATTACCAGAAGTATTAGAACAGATTGGAGATAAATATGAACAGGAATCAGAACAAATTGCTAAAAATATTGCAGTTCTATTAGAACCAGCTTTATTAATAGTAGTTTGGGTAGGAGTAGTATTCTTAGCTGTAGCTATTTTACTCCCAATTTATAGTCTTGTTGGTAATTTTCAAACATAAATATGAAAGCGAAATATAAAGGTTTTACATTAATAGAAATAACATTAGTAATGGTTTTAATATCAATTTTAATTGCCATCACTACCCCTCTGGTATCCAATGTAATAGCCCGTAATGATGTTGGGTCTGCTCATGAAGCCTTATATAATGCACTCTTGAGAGCACAACAATTGTCCAAAAATCAATATAAAGACTCTCAGTGGAGAGTATGTCTAGATAATGCCAATAAGCAATATACCATCACTTCAGGAACTTGTAGTGATCCCACTAATGCTGAGATAATCAAAATAGCTTCTAATATTACAATAAGCTCTGATCAGACTCTAGATATATTATTTAAAGCAATTAGTGGAGAATTAGACAATACAGCTAACTCTATTACAACAACCTTGACTGGAGGAGGAGCAAGTAAATCTATTATCATTGATAAAAAAGGGATTTTATCTAAAGGCTCTACACCTCAATCAATCCCTGCCATACCCCCACTAACTGTAACCTCCTGTACATATGCAGATAAAAAAATAAGTATACCTTATACAGAAGGAAGAGTTGGGTATACTTATTCTAACCAAAGTATTAACTCTACTGGAGTAACCGGATTAACAGCAACATTATCAGCAGGAGATGGACCTCTAGCAACAGGAGGAGATACCGTAACAGATATAGTAGTAGGAGTAAATACTACATACAGAGTACATACATTTACCACCGTTGGAACATCAAGTTTGAATGTAATACAAGGTGGGGAATTTGAGTATTTGGTGGTAGGTGGTGGGGGTGGTGGAAGTCGAGTCAATACTTTTGGCGGCGGTGGCGGCGGTGCTGGAGGATTGCTGACTGGCACTTTAAGTGCAACTCCACAGGCTTACACGGTAACGGTTGGAGCTGGTGGTGCTGGTCGGACCTCGACAGACGGCGAAGGAACAAAAGGGTCTAATTCTGTTTTTGGGTCAATAACATCGACAGGCGGTGGCGGTGGTGTGCAGTCTAGTCAAACCTCAAATACAAATGGAGGTTCTGGTGGTGGTGGTCGAGGGAATCTTCCGGGCGTTTTTGGGACTGGTATTGCTGGTCAAGGTAATAATGGTGGAAACGGCTCAAGTTCTAGTGCTACAAACTCAGGCGGTGGCGGTGGTGGTGGAGCCTCTCAAGTCGGAAGTAGCGGAGGCTCTGGAACCACAGGCGGCAATGGCGGGGCAGGTACGGCATCTTCTATTACTGGCGCATCCGTTACATACGCAGGAGGCGGTGGCGGTGGCGGTGCTACTGCTGGAACGGGTGGGTCTGGCGGCGGTGGCAATGGAGCAACTGGTTCAGGGACAGGTTCCACTGGTAATGCAAACTCAGGTGGTGGCGGTGGCGGTGGTGGGCCGACTAATGGCAACGGTGGCACTGGTGGC
>Ga0214923_10004923_pt1 | contig 15802 bp, 19 predicted proteins | sample LL1510_MetaG_FD_177993 | JGI IMG/M metagenome (GOLD analysis project Ga0214923, IMG submission 177993) | Freshwater microbial communities from Lake Lanier, Atlanta, Georgia, United States - LL-1510 | ecosystem: Environmental > Aquatic > Freshwater > Lake | place: USA: Georgia | collected...
GTAGCTGCAGGTGTTCCTCCAATAATAAAGCTTGTTGCTACTTGGTGTTTATCAAAACTTGTAAGACCTGCACTACCAGCACCACAAGCCAACTCATATGATATGTATGATCTTCTTAGACGACAAGCAGTTTGGGCCTTGGCTCAGGGTACTGTGTCTGCCATGACTGGTGGTGCTCGCAGAAGAGGTCGTAAATCAGCAACTAAAGCAAGTTCTAAGAAAAGTTCTAAGAAAAATTCTAAGAAAGCAAGTCAAACAGGTGGAGCAAAACGAAAATCTAAGAAATCTTCTAAGAAAGCATCTAAAAAAGCATCTAAAAAATCATCTAAAAAATCAAGCAAACGTACTTCTCTTAAAGGTGGTGCCAAACGCAAAAGTGCAAAGAAAGCATCAAAGAAATCATCAAAGAAATCATCAAAGAAATCCAGTAAGCGTGCTTCTATGAAAGGTGGTGCTAAACGCAGAGGTTCTAAGAAGGCTTCTAAAAAGACTTCTAAAGGAAAAACTAGAAAATAAAAAAATTATTTTTCAATAAAATAAGTAATAATATTTTTAACTTCATCAATATTAATAAGTGTGCTTTGATTAATTTTAATTATAGAACACAAATCATTATTTACAACAAAATAATTACCAATAACAAGTTTTTGATTAATCAAGTATTTAAGAAATAATTCTTCCAATTCTTGAATAGTAATAACATTTTTTTTGTAGCAAAGTAATTTTTTAATTTTACTTCTAATATTATAACTATAATCCATATCAATTTCAAAATCTCGTTTATCAATAGATACTAGTATGGAATTATCTATTTCAATTTTCCTTTCAATCCTTTTTTCAGATGTATTATTCTTACTATAATTATGGATTAAAATATCTAAAGCTTCAATACCATAATTATCTTGAAAAGATTTTATACAATCTAAATCAGGCTTTATATTACAATCATTAATTAAATACTTAATTACTTTTCCATTTTTCCTAACACCACATGCTTTTATTAAACAATCTCTATTATAAATACCACCTTTCTCTTTAAACAATTTAATCTTGTCAAGATTATTTGGTTTAGAACATTCAATTAGTAAAATTTCAACACTTGGAATACATGAAAAATCATAGGGATAATAATTTAAATTAGAACATTTTAAAACTATTTCATTATCAATGTCTATTTTGTGTTTTTCAATATTATTAACATAACAACCTCTATCAAGTAGTTTTATAACTAATTCCTTGGTAATTTCATATCCATATAATACAAATATATCAATTATCTCTGATGTCTGTTTTGCTGTATAAGAACCATCAAGTTCCCTAAAATAATTTTGATTGATTAGTGTAGTAAATAATTCAGCACTTAATAAATTTTCATTTGATTCTTCTAATATTGTTATAATAAGTTCTTTATTATAAGTTTTAACACATCTTTCTAATAATGCTTTTTTAATAACTGTATTATTTTTTGATTTTGAAATTAAACTGTAAATATATTTAACAATAATTGGTCTATTTATAAACATATCAATAATTGTTATAATATTATCATTTTCTAATAATTCATCAAAATATTTTTTCATCACTTTATATAAATTATCTATTTTATCTATATTTCTTTCCATAATAGATCTTAAACAAGAAAGACTTTTAAGAAATGATTGATATGATATATTATCAAGAGAATAATTTAATATTTCATGTTTTGAATTATTAATACATAATGCTACAAATGTAAGATTAGAACCATACTGATTTTTAATATTTTTTTCCATATATAATTTATCACAGTAATATTTATCCAATTTAGTTTGATTTTTAATTATTTCTAAACCAATTTTTTCATCTACATGTTGTGTAAATTTAGCATAATATATTGGTTCAATTATAATATCATTTTCATTTATTTTCTCTATTGTTTTATGTATTTTTAAATATTTTTTATTGTAATAAGATGATACACATAATGTATGGTTTAAACTAAAAATTACTTCAAAAAATGATTTAACTAAATTTATATCAGGCGTTTTATTGTTTAATGTTGTTTCTATCTGATTTGCTATATTCTCACAATAACCATGAGTGTTATCACAATTTTTATTAGATCTGGTTAAGTAAGCCATTATTTTATATATATTATTATTTTTCTAAATAATAATCAATTTTTACAAAAAATTATAAATCATTCCAATCAATTTCTTCTTCACTTTCTTCATCGCTATCTTTATTTTTACTTTTATTTTTAACATTTATTACTATTTTATTATTTTCAGTTTCTTCGTATTTTTTAACTTCTTCTTCTTCATCATCACTGTAAGCTGGTGGTAAATCAAATCTTCTATTAATTGATTGATCGAGATCGGCAAATTCATCTTCAGATTCTTCAAATTCAATATCATCAGTTGGTAATTTAACATCATTTTTTTTAAAGATAGAAATAATATGATGAGGTGGATTACCATAACTAATAATATCACAATTTTTATGTTCTTGTTCAAATTCTCTTAAAGAAATTATAACAAATGAACCTGATGATATACGAGGACCTTTTTTCATATAACCTGATAATTTTCCTAATCTTGTAACACCATCAGAACAAATTACCCTAAATCTACATTCACCCTGACAACCTACAATCTGAGCAAACATTTGCCCTGACTCAACCTTATCTACTGGAAGAAACTTTGTAGAAACACTTCTACTTATTTTTTTGGTCTTATTACCTCCTGTTTTATTTATAACCATTTATATTTATTATATATATATTAATATTTATATTGGTTTAAAGATTCAATTTTTTTATATAATTTCTTTTAGGAAATTATATAAAAAATAATTGGCTGTGCTCAATTTTTTAATTTTCATTAAAAAGAATTGGCTGTGCTCAATTTTTTAATTTTCATTAAAAATAATTGGCTGTGCTCAATTTTTTAATATAGTAAAATTTATTTTGGAGGTTCATGAGAAAGATATGTTAAAGTCATAAACTTTTCATAAATTTTAGTATGATTTTTTTTATTATATTCATCACTATCTTGTGCCATTTTAATTCTTTCTTCCTTAGTTCTTTTAATATGAGAGATGCCTGTAGTATCATCAGCATTAAATATAGAATTAAAAGCGATAAGAATAGTTTTAATATTCCAAGTACTACTCCATTCATTTTTATGATATCCAGAATTAGTCAAACAAATATTTTTATTAATCTCAAATCTACCGCTTGGTGTAAACATTTCATACGAGGGAGGTTCAACAGGATATTTAGTACTATGAGTAATTTTACCAATATATTTACCACCATAATAATCAGTACCTTCTTGACCAAAAATAATATAATACCAAATAAGTGGATTTTCGTCATCAGGATAAGCAGTACTATAATGTAGTGGTTCTTGTTCTAACATTTTTTTTTCATTAGCAAATCTTTTTTTTTGGATAATATTTGCCATATTTTTAATATATTAATTTATATGATAATAATACATTATATAGCTAAATCAATTTTTATCTAGTTTTCTATAATATTTGAAAAAATAGAAAACAATATAAATATATATTTTTATTATAAACTATAAAATGGAACAACAAACTGAAACTAAAAAAAATGCTAATGTAACATGTTACAGAAAGTATGATTATAAGAATGATAATCCTGAGGATGTTAAGAAAATCTTTACTTCAATCAATGAATTAAAATCTAAATTTCATCTTAAATTCAGTAATCATCCTGAGTGTGGAATTATCATGTTATTATTTAACCGTGATAACTTTGCTGAATTTAAGAAAGAACTTGATTTTAGTGTTTCTAAATACACATCTGTTACCAAATACACTTGTGATGTAGAAACAGCAGAAAAATTAAAACAGCAAAAGGATTCATTTCTTAGACTTCATTATGATGATGGAATGTTATTATTTACATCAAGAACACCTCTAAACGTTCACAAGAAGTTAGTAAAGAGAATTTTTAAGGATTCTGATGTAGAATTTAATAAATCTAATTTAGTATTTACTCAAAATCAGGGTGATGAATCTAATTCAAAAGGTGTTTCATCTGATGGATTTCAAACAGTATCTCATCAAAAAAAAACTAAACCAAGTCAAAATACTACGTATCATTCAACAAACCAAAAAGAACAATCTTCTAGAGGACAACCAACTAGTAGAGGACAGTCATCTACTAGAGGACGTGGTGGAGCAGTAAGAAGCTATAAGAGTGTAGCAGAAGAATAAATAAGTAGTTATAAGAATAAGTAGTTAATTTATATTTTTATAGAAAAATATAAATATTTAATTTTCAATACTGAATCTAATATAAAAATGATTAGATCAATTTAATAAAATCTTGTTCTAAAGGTTTAATAGGGCATTTAAAAGTGAGAGAAATAAGATTTTGAACATCTTTTTCATATTTAGTGACTAAATTAATACTCAATCCTTTTTTACCGTATCTTCCAGTTCTACCAATTCTATGGATATAAGTTTGGATATTATCAGCTCTTGGCATATCATAATTAATAACGAGTGATAATTGTTGGATATCAATACCTCTACAGATTAAATCAGTTGAAATAAGACATTTAGCTTTACCCTGTTTAAAGTTTCTAATAATTTCTGCAATTTCTAATTTATTGTATCCACCATTTAGCGTCATAACAGCATAGTTTTCTTTTTCTAATTCTCTACCCAACCATTCTGCTCTTTTCTTTGTATTAACATACACTATAAATTGTGAAATTTGTAATGTTGATAACATATCTAATAATATATCTAATTTTTGTTCTTCTCTAACAATATCAATATATGTTTGAATAATGCCATCTAATGTCATTTTTTCTTTTTTAATTAATATCTTTACAGGATTCTTTAATAATATATCAGCAAGTGATACAACTTCAGTAGTAAGTGTAGCTGAAAATAAACAGATTTGTATTGTTGTAGGTAATCTTTCAATAATATGTTTTAATTCTTCTCTAAATGTACCAGCTAGAAGTTCATCACACTCATCTACAATAAATAATTTAATATGATCAAATAATTGAGCATTTGATTGTAATAAATCAAGTAATCTACCAGGAGTAGCCACAACAATTTGAGCTACCTTTTCATTATCTTTTTCTTTAGTCTTAAATCCTAGTTCTTTTAAATTTTGTAATCTATCAGTTCCACCAACTGTGAATGAAAAAGTAATATTATCATAGAATTTTACAAGATTTTTACCAAGCATATAAGTCTGTTGTGCTAAGACATGTGTAGGAGATAAAATAATAACTTGAGGTGCATTTAAATTTTTATCAACCAATTGAATTGCTGAAATTAAAAAAGCTCCTGTTTTACCTGTGCCAGATTGCGATTGTGCTAAAATTTCTCTTCTTTTTAGAATTTGTGGAATTGCACGACTTTGAATACCAGATGGATTATTATAACCTTCTGCAAAAATTCCTCTTAAAAGATTTTCATCTAATCCTTCTTCACCACCCATTTCATCAAAGCTATCTTTTTCATCTTCAATTACTTCTTTACTAACATTAATATCCTCTTTATCTAATAAATCAATTCCATGACTCTTAACAATATCAAATTTTTTATTAACATCGTCTTGGTTTATTTCAGGATTTTTAAAAGATTTTTTAATATTTTTAAAACGGGGTTTCTCGTTTTTTCCATTAAAAGGTGTATTATTATTCATTTAATATATAATAGTAATATATATTTATATTAAATCAATTTTTTATATAAAATGATTGATGTTTAAAGCATTACAAATTTCTTCCATAAAATCTACAATATTGGTTGTTATCCAAACAAAATTATTATATTCATCACTATCAATTATAGTACTCTTTTTAAAAGATTCTTTGTCTTCATTGTGAATAAATTGTTTAATATATTTAACATTATTAAGATGTAAATACAATATAATATCTTTAAATAGTAATAATAAAGTTTTATAATTTTCAGAAGTAATTTTAATAATTGTAAGATAACAAAAATCATCTATTATAGAAGTATCAATTTCATGAGTTCTATCAATTGATATAAATTTTTTATCGTTTATTATAGTACTACTCATTAAATAATATTTATATACATATATTCTATTATTCTTAAACTTTTTCAATATTTATGTTATGTTCATTTCAAAAAAATATTTTGAATATATAGATAATAATAACAAAATAATGTTTTATGATGATAAAAAATTTATTATATTATTAACTATTCCATTTGATGAAATAAAAAATTATGTTCAACAAGATAATGAAGAATATAATTGGAAAAATATTAAACCACTTTTTGAAAAAATATTTGAAGATATTTATAAAACTGATACTAAAAACTTTTTTTATAAATATAACCTGCTAAAATTATATTTTGTATATTATACAAATTATTTAGAATTTAAAAATCACGAAGATAATTTAAATATAGATATTGATAATTTTAATGATAAAATAAAATATTCTGAAGATATTATTTTAAAAATATTAAATATTTCAGATAATATAACAATAAATAAAATTATAAAAAAATTAAATCCATTTAATATTAATATTAATATAGATAATCCAACAAATTTTATTAAAACATGTAAACAATATGAAAAAATACAATTAGTTGATTTTGATAATTACAAAAAAATATTAAATTTAATAATTTATAGATATCTACTAGTTAAAAATAGTAAATTTAATAATTATAATGATTTTTATATGAAATTTTTATATAAAAAAGATTATCATGATGAAAAATTTTTAAATATAAATCATTTTGTTAAAATGATTCCACAATTAAAAAGTATTATTGATTTGAAAAAAAATTCAATAATTAAAAATAATTTTAAAATTAATTATATTGATATTGTAAGATATTTTATAAAAATTAATAATAATAATTATTCAATTGAAGAAATTTCTGATAATTCATTTATTTTACTTAATAATAAAATAGGTAAAATAATATTTGAAAAATCAGATGATGATTCAAATGAATTTTATACTTTTCAGTATAAATTAGATGTTTTTTATTTTAATAGTAATGAAGAATTAAAAGATTATAATTTTATAAAAAAATCTAAAAATTTATTTAAAATAAAATATGAAGATAATATAATTAATAATTTATCAAGTTTATTAAATATTTTTTATATTTTAACAAAAGCATTTAAATTATTAAATTATCAAGTATCTGATCTTTATGAATTTATGTTTATAAATAATATTGATAATTTCTATTATTTAACTTTTTATAATTTTTTTAATTATATTAATAATTATATCACTTTTAATGATTCAGTACAAAAATTTTTAATTGATTTAATCAAATATTTATATATCTATTCTTATTATGATTATTATTTTTATAATAATGAAGATTTAATGAATACTATAATTGAAAATAAACAATCAAAAAATGAAATATTTATTGATTTCTGTTCTTCTATAAAAAAATTATTTAAATTACCTAATGAATTATTATCTTATCCTCCATTTATTAAAAATTATATTTTTGATAATATTCTCTATTATAATTATGATGAACCAAATTATTTAAAGTTTTATGATTTAATAGTGGCAATTAAAAATGTATTTATTTATGATGATTTACATATAAATAAATTTTCTTCTTTTGATATTTTAACCCTTATTAATAATTTAATTAAACTTGATGAAGATGATACAAATTTTGATAAAAAAAATTTAATTTATAAATCAACAAAATCTATTACTGATAATATTGATATTAAAAATTTTAATACATTTGTTGAACTAAATATAGAAAATTCAGAAAATTATCAGTTAGATACTGAAGTTTAGTTATAAATAAAAACCAATTGGTATAAGTTATGAGTATTTAGACATTTTATAATATAGTAAACTAGATAAGATTATCTAGTTTTTTTTGTAGCTTCTTTATACCACCTCTAATCTCTTTTTGCTTTTTTGCTGCATTTTTATAGAGATTCTCCATTTGTTCAGCAATATGCTTGAGACGATTTAATAACTCTATCTTACTAGACATAATTGTTCTACATAATAATTTTATATTTCAATTTTTTGTAAAATTTATATAAATATTGAATTTTTTATATAATCATATCAATATACTAAAAATGATATATACATCTATAGACAGTCTTTACTGTGATATAATTAAATATAATGAAGAAGACTTGATATATACAGGAGAACACAATCTACCTATATCTAATAAATATTATATATTTATTACTGATACAAATAATCATGATTTTATGCGATTTTATAATAATTTATTTATTGATATAGAAGGAAATCCACTACAAGACATAAGAGTAAATTTTGATGAAGACCAAGTTTTTCTGTATGATGTGCTTAAATATAATTTCAAGACTACTGACAATATACTTTGCGAGCTATATAATAATGCAAATGAAGAAGGTGGAGAAGTTTGTGTTATATTAGACATAGGATACATATTAAACTTTATTCGTCTTACAGAAGAAAACAGTGGTGTTGAAAATCATATATTTGATTACTTGTCATATAAATTAAGGAATAAAGTAGATAAATTATTTATACTTGATGAAAAACAAGAACTAGGACATAATTCATTACTATACAGAGATATATATTCATTCAACAAAAATAGTTATAAAACTAATAAAAGAATACCAGTGTTATATTATGACAAGAAAAAAGAATGTTTAGAGAATAATTATATAACAATATATAAAAATAATAATAATTTATATTGGAAGATATTAGATGCTAATTCAACTATAGATTTTAGTGAAGATTACAGTGAAGATCATGATTATGAAAACAAAATTATTGAGGTTAAGATTGATAAAATAAATAGTTTAATAACCTTGACTGAAATAGATGATGAAATATTAGATGGAAATGTATTTACAAGAGAAAATATGACAAAAGTATTACATCCTATAACCAAAAATAGTATATATTATGATTAAAATTTTTATATAATACAAAATTATATGTATAATGAGTAAAATAGATTATCAAGAAAAATATCAAAAATACAAACAAAAATATTTAGAATTAAAACAAACAAGTGATGTAGAAACAGATGATAATATGGAAGAATCAGAACTATCAGAACAATTAGGCGGTGCTCTAAAAGGAAAGCAAATATATTTAGTAAGACATGGAGAAACAGATTGGAATCTTAAAGGTTTATGTCAAGGCAGTAGAAATGACATACCGTTAAATAAGACAGGTAAAGAACAAGCTATAAAAACTGGAAAATATTTACATGAATATAGAGAAAGAGATGGTAAATTTGATTTAGTATTATGTTCTCCGTTAATTAGAACCAGAGAAACATGTGGTTTAATTTGTAATAAGATAGGATATGATTTATCAAAAATAAAATATATGAATGAATTAAAAGAAAATGATAAAGGATTAGTATGTATTGGCAAAACAGATGAAGAATTAAGAAAAGATAAATTTTACAACGATTATTACAAAACAAAAGATGTTATTAGTAAAATAAAAGATCCTATAGAAAAAACTATAAATTATAAAAAAATAATGAAAACTGTTGAAAAGAAATATGATATAGAATCAGAGGAAAGTTTAAGAAATAGGATTTATAAAATAATAAATTTTATAAAAAAAACAAATAAAAAGAAAATACTTATAGTTTCTCATAGTAGTTATATTTCATATTTTTTACAGTTTTTATTTAGAGTTAATAGAGTTAAATATACATTTAATGGTGTAGAAAATTGTCATATAACTCTTTTACGTTATGTTAATAATAAATTTAATTTACTTTATGGTCCATCTACTGAGCACTTTAATTTATATGATAAAATATAATATTTTAACAATAGCATTCATTTATCCATTTCCATCCTTTAGAAACATGAAAATTTTCTCTTTTAAGAAATTCAGAGAATTTAACACAAGTTATAGTATTATCAGATCTTGAAAAGTATAGTTTATCAATTTTAATAAATGAGTTTGATGCTAATTCTTGTGAGCAATGGAAACAAGGAGCACTTTCACATAATCTACCATTTTTATTAGTTCTAATTACTAATAAATCTATTTTATTTTTTTTGTATCTACCAGATTTAACCAGATATTCTAATTTAGATAAGGCATCTATTTCAGCATGAGTTTTAATTTTATTATTACCAAATCTACATCTTTCAGAGTTTTCTCCGATAGCGATGTTTCCCTTTTCTTCGTAAAAGACACTGTTTTTTACTACCTATTTTAGACACGAATGCCGCTATATGACTTGAAAAACCAGAGGAATTACTAGACAATCTTCTTTTAATCAAATAATTAATAAAAGTATTATTTCCATTAAAATTATCAACTGTATAACCTCCTTGAAATAGATTTTCTTCATTTGTTTCTTCCTTAGATATTTTTATTTTGTAAGATTCTTCATGATTGTAATCTCGCCTCCGCCTAAAATTAGAATAATGCTGTATAATCGTCATAATTAGTATGTATAAATATATATATATATATTATGTAATATTTAAATATAAAAATCAATTTTTAGTATAAAAATATGTTATTCTTCTAATCAATAGTATAAAAATCTTCTAAAACACATTCTTTTGTATCTTCTTCAAGTTTAGAAAGGTGATTTTGAATAATGGTTTCTTTAATTTTTGCTGATTCATTAATATTGATAACGAGTTCTCTAGCCCATTTGTGGAATCTATTTTTAGCCTTAACATATTTAATTTTTTTGCTAACTATATCACTTGAGGTTGCATCTGTAATTTGTTTAATAGGTACATAATGTTCTTCATTTAGTTGGCCTAGTCTAATTGTAGCAATTACCTGTATATCATCCCAAACATTAACTTTAGAAACATATTGAGTATTATTATGATAAATTAATATTTCTATTTTGTAAATTCTAGAGATTACCATTAATATTAATTCTGTAGGTAATCTAGACCAAGAATGTTTAGCGTATAAATCTACTAACATCATATCATAATTATATTTATAGACTTTTTCTTCATCTTTATCTAAAACTGTAGCAATATCATTTGAATTAGCAAATATATTATGAAGCGATTGATGTATGAAAGGAAAAAATGATTCGTCTTTAGCACATAGAGTCATTACAGCTGACACATTTTTTCTTATTTGTTCTGCATCACCATAACCTAAAATTTCCAATGATTCAAATAAACAATTTCCAACATTCGAAGTTAATTTTGGAATATAAAGTGTTCCATCTCTTTTTAAATTTTCCTGTAAGCAGTATATTTCTTTATTAAGACCTTTTTCTATGATTACATCCATAAGATATAATTTTTCTTCCATTGTGAGTTCTCTGTTTAAAAAAGATTCCCATGTTTCAATATCACTTGTTTTAGGATAATATACATCTTCGGCTTCCATTTTATTATATATAACTATTTATTTTTAATTATTATCAATTTTTATTTTTATAATGTAGTAATATTTTGATTATTACTAGAAATTTTAGTTTCTAATAATTCTAATAGATCTTTATAATATTTAATTTCAGCAACAGAAAGATAATTAATATTTTTTGAATCTAAATCAACAAGTAGGATAAGAATATCAGAAACATCTAATTTTGGATCAACCGAAGACGGTTGTTCTAATATAGAATCTATTTCATTAATATTTTGTTTATAATTTTTATAATTAGTAATAAAATCATTTTTATTAGTTTCAGTATTTAACTTATCAACATTTTTACAAAAGTCATATAGAACAATATTACTCATAAAATTATAATAATATATATAATTTTAATTTTAACCTAAAATAATTTAATCAAACAATTCATAGCTAGTAATTTTATAATTAATATCAATATTACCATCATTAAAAACAAGTTTTAGTTTTTTATTTTTCTTTTCAACGCCAGTATCTGGGTCAATAAAATCAGTTATTGAAGTAATTTCTGTATCATTATTATTTATATTACTTTCAGTAATTTTATTCTTTTTATAGATAGTTGGTTTAATAGAAGAGATATTATTAAGCAGTTTAACTTTAGATCTATTATAGAGAGACATAATATATGCAAGATTATTTTTGTAAAGTAATAATTTATCTTTTATTTCTTTATCTTCAATAGATTTGAGTTTATTAGAATAGTCAATATTATTAAAAATGATTTTAGTATCTTTAAATTTATCTATTAGTTTATCAAGGTTATTTTTGAATAGTTTAATATTATCAAGATAAGTTTTTTGTTTTTCAATGATAAATTTAGCGGCGATACTAGGTGTAGCAAAATTGTAATCACAAACTATATCAGAGAGTTGATTATCAATTTGATGACCAACTGCTGATATAGTAACAAATTTACATGAATGAATTTCTTGTAATAGATTAAAATCAGAAAATCCGATTAAATCTTCATTACTACCACCTCCTCTTGTTATAAATAAAACATCAATATTATTAAAATTATCATTAAAATATTTAATAGCAGAAATAACAGAAGAAGGGCATTGTTTACCCTGCACTAACGCATTTTTAAGATAAATATTACCAATACAAGAATCAAGTTTAAAAGTTTGTAGAATATCTTGAAGAGCTGCTCCTTCTAGAGATGTTATAATACCAATATTATAAGGAAAAGGTGTAATAGATTTTTTATTTAGAGTCCAACCTAAATTAATAATTTTATTTTTTAGTTCTACGAAGCTATGCATATAATCACCAGAACCAATTTTTTCTATTTTTTTTACATTAAAATAAATAGAAAGATTTTTTTTCATCATAGATAGGAAACCAGTAATTTTAATTTTATCACCATCTTTAATTTTATCTTTTATATCATCCTTAATATCATTCAGAGTTTTATTCCAAAAAATACAATTAATTTGGTAATCTTGATTTTTAACAGTAAGATAGAGATGTTTATCACTTGGTTTAATAGATATAATTTCACCTGTAATTTCATTAAAACTAGTTTCAGCGATTATATCATATAAAAAATCAGTTATTTTTTGAATATTATTAACTTCCATAGTAATTATATATATAAATTATTCTTTAACAAATTTATTTGATACTCTAGATTTTTTTAAATCTCCAACTTTAACCATCAAATCTCTAACTTTTTCTATTTTTTCATCATTAAATGGAGGATAATGTAAATCATTAACATAAACATCAACATTAATTTCTTCTTGTGTTGTTAATTTAAAAATATATTTTTTAAAATTATCATCCCAAACATAAGGACGATATTTAATAATAATAGGACAAATTACACCATCTGTATAAAATGCTCCAGTTCTAAAACGAAACATAGTTTTATGATTACTCATTCCACCTTCAGGATACATAAGTATTCTCTTATGAATTTTTAAATATTCTTTTATTTTGTCAACCATATTTGTATCTTTACCTCTTCTAAAAATTAATAAATTACATGTATCAGCGATTCTTTTACCTATTTCATATTTATTAATAAATTCACTAGCAACACAACCAGCTTTAAATAGATAAACAAGAATCATCGTATCAATATAATTAGTATGATTTGATAAAAGTATAATATTTAAATTTTCATCTTCTTTTTTTTTCCATTCTACTATATTATTTTTAAAAGTTATTGGATTATTTACAGTATTATCAATCAAATTAATTTTAATATTAAATAGTCTTAAAAAATATTCAATCATACTATATATATCTTCTTGTGATTTAGCTGCTATCAATCTATTCATAATAGATGTAAATTTAACCATAGCAAATGGTAAAGTATAATAATTAATACTTGATGTATTTTCAGATAATCTAACTGATTTAATATCAATAACATTTTGATAATATTTTGGATTAGATAATCTATTTTCGGTTAGAATTTTTGTAAATGATACATTACATAAAGGACATTTTTTTTTATTATTTATTAAGTAATAACTTATACAATTTTCATGCATTAAATGATTACAAGGTAATAATACAACTATTTTTGATTTATTATAAAAATAATTATTACAATAACATATATTATTTACAAGAGCATTATCATAATTTATTTTATCTTCAGAACTTGTTTTTTTTTTATTATTTTGAGGACTATTTTTTTTATTATCATTATCCATAAATATTATATAAATAATATATAATATTTTTCTTATTTTAACATAATTTTAAATTTTTCTTATAAATAAATTATTTTTTTTTCTATTATTAACTATATTTCCAGAAACTTCATCTTTTTTTATTTCTAAAATTTTATTTACAGTATCTTTAGTTTCTTTATTTTGATTATCATCATTTTTTTGATTATCATTATCATATGTAATATTAATATTTTGATTTACTTTATATAATTTGTCAAAATTATTATTTTTTAATGATTCTTTTAATAATTTATTTTCATTTGAAAAAGATAATAATTGTTCCTGAATATTTTTTATTTCTTCTTCCATAATATAAAATTTATTAGATAAAGCAGTCATTATATCAGAAGTATGTTTTAAAGTATCAACAATAATATTTTTATCTAGATTATTTAATTTATCATCGGTATAATCAATTAATTCTTCCATTAAAATATATAATTTATAAATAAATTTATAAAAAAAAATAAACTCTATACGGTAATTTAAAAAAGTTTTTATATAAAATAATTTTAATAAATAAAAAATGTTAACTATAATTAATTTAATAAATTATTTGAGTGGTTCTTATGTAAATAATATTGTATTAATTCTAATAACAATTGTAATATATTATTTTATAATAAGTAAATATTGGAGTAGTATTGAAAACAATATTATTTATATTATTATACTCATTATGGTTCTTATGATTGATATTGTTACAATATATCTAATATTTAGTGAGCCTCATAAGTTTGATTTTAATAAAATAAATAGAAATAAAAATAAAAAAGATAAAAAAAAGAAAAATAAAACTAAAGATAATTTAGTATTAAAAAATAATTTAGATAAAATAAAAAATGATAATAATTCAATAGAAGTTTATGATGAAAATAAAAGTGTAAGTTTAAATACTTTCCAGTAATTTTATATAAATATTATTTTTTTTTTTATATTTATAAATATATAAAATATAAAATGAATTATGAAAATAAATATTTAAAATATAAAAAAAAATATCTTACTTTGAAAAATCAATATGGAGGAGAACTTACAAAAGGAAATATAGTATATGATATGAATGATTCAGTATTAGGTAAAATAGATTTATTAGCTGATACTTTTATTAGAGTTATAGATGATAGTAAAACACCATCAAGAACTAAAATTTTACAAAAAGAAGATGAAAATAAAACATGGAAAATTCAAAAAGGAATCATTAAAACTTTTATGGGCTTATTATCACCTTCAAAAGAAACAGTAATACAAGAGAAAAAACCACCTATAGATCTGCAAAAAAAATATTTATTTTTGGTTAATGATTGGGTACATGATACATTTAGCATTGAGTGTGGCCGATTTATGCTGTTGTCGCTACATCTAAAGATGAATGCATTGAATTACTAAAAGAAAAAGAAAAAGATAAAAAAAATCATTCAAGAATTGATGCGCAATTTAGAAATTTTTTTAATATTAAAGAACAAAATCAATCTATGGTACAATGTTATGAATTAAAAGATACAAAATTGGTATCAATGATTGTTAAAGATCATACTATACCGTTGCATAAAACTTGATAATTCTTGATAATCAATAATATAAAGCTTTTGATTACAAATGTTAACCTTTAAAAAAGAATTATAAACATTTGCACATTTATCACTGAGATAAATGGAGGCAACTCTCAATATGTTTTAATAGTAAATTTGGTTT
>Ga0214923_10004925_pt1 | contig 15795 bp, 10 predicted proteins | sample LL1510_MetaG_FD_177993 | JGI IMG/M metagenome (GOLD analysis project Ga0214923, IMG submission 177993) | Freshwater microbial communities from Lake Lanier, Atlanta, Georgia, United States - LL-1510 | ecosystem: Environmental > Aquatic > Freshwater > Lake | place: USA: Georgia | collected...
CCAATACTTAAGCTGATGATATCCATTCCTTTTTCTTTCATTTCTCTTGCCATTTTTGTCATGGCAAGTGTTTGGCTTTCAATAACTGTTTCTAAACGTTGACTAAGATTCATGATACTTACACAATAATAGCAATCCTTTTTTGAAAAAACGTAAATAAATGTTATAATTTTGCCATCAATGAAAATATTGTTCGTTGCCAATCGCGTGCCGTTTCCTCCATTTAGAGGAGATAAGTTGAAAATATTCAACTTGGTTACGGAATTATGTAAAGAACATGAACTTCATTTGATAACTATTGCTGAAAACCAAGAAGACATTGATTCAGTTGCAAATTTATTGCAACCCACTGAATTTAAAGATGAAAATGGCAATAATAAATTATTGTTTCATTCTTTGAATTACGAATACAGACCCAAGTGGAAATCAACTATCTCAGCTGGCTTGGGTATTTTTAGTAACAGACCCATACAAGTTGCATTTTTTAGATCATCGTCGTTTGCAAATAGACTGAATAAATTATTAACTGAACACAAATTCGACGCCATCCATGTTCAACATTTAAGAATGGCTCAGTATTTTGAAAACCTAGGATGTGAAAATGTAATATTGGATTTACCAGATGCTTTTAGTTTGTATTGGAAAAGAAGAATTAATAAAAGTAGTAATTTAATTACTAAGTTACTTACATCAATAGAGTTTAAAAGGTTATTTAACTATGAACTTCAAATGATTCCAAAATTTAAAAAGGTTTTGGTTTGTAGCAAAGAAGATCAAGAATATTTGATTCACAATACTAAAGTTCAAGTTGAATTATTGCAAAATGGTGTAAATACTGCTGTATTTAAGCCAAGGAACGACAAATATATTCAAAACAGGGTATTGTTCACAGGGAATATGGATTACGCACCGAATATTGATGCTGTCACTTATTTTGTTGAAGAAATATGGCCTGAGATTCTAAAAAAAGTACCTCAAGCTGAGTTTATTATTGCCGGACAACGACCTGTACCCAAAGTATTGTCATTGGCATCTGAATCAGTAAAAATCACAGGATTTATTCCAGATTTGGCAGACGAATATGCAAAAGCACATGTTGTAGTTTCTCCATTAAGAATTGGCGCAGGAACCCAAAACAAAGTGCTAGAAGCACTTTCCATGAATATCCCGGTGGTTTGCACCAATGTGGGATACGCAGGATTGGAACTATTGCCAAATGAAGGAGTTTTATTGTCTAATTCAACCCAGGAATTTATAAAAAATACGGTTCAGATCCTTCAAAATGAAACATTTAGAAATGATTTAGGCTCTAAGGGTGGTGAAAAAATTCGTGATAAATTCTCTTGGCAAGGAATCTCCAAAAAATTAGAAAACTATTTGAAGGAAGTTTCTTAAACGACCGGATTCCATTCTTCTCATTTTTTCGCTTTCTTTTTGAATGTTGATATTCATATTTTATTCACATATTACGATTAACATCTTCTATTGCTTTATTTTTGACATTGTATGAGAAAATCATTCCTGTATATTTCGATTGCTATTCTTAGTATTTATCAATTGAATCCCTTAAACGCCCAAAAGAATGGCTCACCAACAGCAGTTGACGCAAATAAATCCCTCAGATTAAAGGACAGTCTTTTAAAAGACTTTCTAAATCAAGTTAATTTTAGGCAAATTGGTCCTGCAACTACAAGTGGTAGAATCGTAGATTTGGCAATTAATCCAGAAAACCATTCAGAATATTATATTGCTGCAGCGTACAGTGGAGTTTGGAAAACCAAAAATGCAGGTACAACTTTTGAGCCAATTTTTGATAAATACGGGACCCAAAGCATTGGATGCTTGGCAATTGATCCTCAAAATTCGCATGTAATTTGGGTAGGAACGGGAGAAAACAACAACCAACGTTCAGTGGGTTATGGAAATGGTATTTATAAAAGTTTAGATGGTGGTAAAACATTTACCAACATGGGATTGAAAAAGTCTGAACATATTGGGATGATTAAAATTAATCCTACAAACTCCAAAGACGTATGGGTTGCAGCTTACGGTCCACTTTGGAAAGAAGGTGGCGAAAGAGGACTTTATCATTCATTAGACGGTGGAAAAACTTGGAACTTGGCATTTAAAATTTCTGACAATACAGGATGTAACGAAATACACTTCGATCCATTTCAACCGGGTGTTTTGTATGCTGCATTTCATCAAAGACGTAGACATGAGTGGACTTATTTGGGTGGTGGACCAGAAAGTGCGCTTTACAAATCAGACGACAATGGAGTAACATGGAATAAAGTTGGCAATGGTTTTCCATCTGGGGAATTGGGACGTATCTCTTTGGGAGTGAGTGTAAAAAAAGGGTTACTTTATGCAATTGTTGAAGCTTCAAACGATAAAGGAGGGATATTTTCAAGTCACGACCATGGTTCATCTTGGAGCAAAGTAAATAGCTTTACTACTGCGGGTAACTACTATCAAGAAATCATAACAGATCCAATTAATCCATTAAAGTTTTATGTAATGGACATGTTAATCAAAGTTTCTGAAGACGGTGGTAAAACTTTGAAAAACTTAGGAGAACCAAATAAGCACGTAGACAATCATACAATTTGGGTTGACCCATCAAATGACGAACATATGTTGGTTGGTTGTGATGGTGGCTTGTACGAAACATTCAACCATGGTAAAGAATGGAATTTTAAAGATAATTTGAGTATTACCCAGTTTTATAGAGTTTCGGTAGATAATGCTTTACCCTTTTATAATATTTATGGGGGAACTCAAGACAATAACTCCTTAGGAGGTCCGAGCAGAACCAATTCTGCAAACGGAATCGGAAACCCGGAATGGTTTGTAACTGTGGGTGGTGATGGCTTTAAATCACAAATAGATCCAACAAATCCGAACATTGTGTATAGCCAATGGCAATATGGAGGACTTATTCGTTTTGATAAAAAAACTGGAGAATCACTTGACATTAAACCTACAAGTCCAGTTGGAAGCGGTGCTTTAAAATGGAATTGGGATGCTCCTTTGCTTATTAGCAAATACAATCACAACAAACTATATTTTGCGGCAAACAAAGTATTTTCATCTGAAAATATGGGCAGTTCTTGGAAGCTAATTTCTGGGGATTTATCTCGTGGAATTGATAGAAATATCTTGCCAGTAATGGGCAAAGTTTGGGGATTGGATGCGGTAGTTAAAAATCAAAGTACCAGTATTTATGGAAATATCACTGGTTTGTCTGAGGGACAAAAAGGACAACTTTATGCTTGTACTGACGATGGATTGACATATGTAACCATGAACGAAGGTGAAACTTGGGCCAAAATGAGTGAAGTATTTCCGAATGGTCCAGCTGCTGCAAAAAACGGGGCAGGATATCCTTTCGTGAGTATGATTCAAGCGGGTAAAAATGCAAATACCGTTTATGTAGTATTGGATCATCACCGTTTTGGTGATTTCCAACCGTATGTCTACAAATCAACTGACAATGGAAACACTTGGGTAAAGATCACTTCTGGTTTGCCAGAAAACGGACCTGTTAAATGCGTAATTGAAGACGAAATTGATTCTGATATTATATTGGTTGGTACAGAATTCGGATTGTTTATTTCAATTAATGGTGGAAGTACTTTTATTCAATGGACAGGTGGATTACCACCAACGCCAATTAAAGACATGGTGCAACAAATAACTGCAAATGATTTGGTTGTTGCCACGTTTGGAAGAGGATTCGCGGTTTGTGATGATTACGATAGAATTCACCAGTTTAAGGTAGATATGGATAATCTAAATCAGACCAAAATTTTACTTCCTACTACTGCAAAATTGTTTATCCCTTCAAATCCACTAGGTGGATCGGGTAATGGCTATAAAGGCGCATCAAGATTTATGGCTCCAAACCCTACAGAAAAAGCAGTTGTTTATTATTATATCAACAAAGAATATCCCTCAATAAAATCTAGACGTGAAAAGAAAGAGTCTGAGAATTTAAAAAATCCAAACGCATTGATCTATCCATCAAAAGATTTAATTCTCGCGGAAGCACAAGAAGTAATGCCAAAATTGTTTGTTTCGGTATATAGCAACGGTAATGATAAATTACAAGAAAAGAATTTACAAAACACTTTGGTTGCACGTTGGTCAATTCCGGCATCAAAAGGTTGGAGTAAAACAGAATGGAATATGAAATATTCAATTCAGCCGGTAATTTTAAAAACTGACGATAAAATCGAAACTTCATGGGGCCCTTATGTTGCACCAGGAACTTATGCTTTGGTGATTGAAGAGTTTAACAATGGAATGTATAACGCAATAAGCAAGCCAGTAGGACAAGTTGTTGAATATTTGTATGAACCAACAATTCTTTTCGATAAGAATAGAAATGAAAAAATTGCTAAAATGGGTCAATTAAGAACTATGTTAGAAAAGTCTGAAAACAAATTGGCTTTGCTAAAAAATGGTTTCAACGCCATTCAGCAACAAATTGTTCATTACGGAAATTCAGGTTTGCAGTACGAATTTTATGCAACATTTCAGAAAGAATTGAATACGTTGAATTTAGATTACAATGGAAATTCAGTTTTGGCAGCAAAGGAATTCGAAACTGAAGAAGGAATCGCATCTAAATTCTGGAATGCATACTTCTCAAGTATGGATGCATTGAATGCTCCAACCGAAACACATTATCAAGTATTTACAGATGTAGAAAAACATATTATTCGCAACAATGAAAAAATGGAATTGCTGAAAAACAAATACTTAGAATTCAAAAACGCACAAACTAATGGTAGTGAAATGCCGTTAATGTGGTAATTCTCTCAGATACAACAACGAAAAAGGCTCTATTTATAGAGCCTTTTTTATTTTAATTCAATTTGAGGGATATTCATTCCCAATTGCATGAGTCGTTCTATCAACTAAAATGATTTTCATAAAACAGAGTATGATGGTTGGATGGTAAAAAAAGAGGCTGCAATTGCAGCCTCTCTAAAATGTAATATATAATTTGAAATTATTTCTTTTTGTTTTTGCAACAAGCATCACCTTTTGAGCAAGCTTTATCATTGTCTTCGTCACAAACTGCTTCACCAGAACATTCTTTATGTTTTTTAGACATTCCTTTGCAACAATCTTTTTCATTTCTTGTGCAAGCACCAGTTATGAATTTACCATCAGCACCATAGTGTGCCATGCAAACTGCTTTTTCAGTAGAATCGCAACCCATGCTATCGCACATAGCAGCACATTGTTCTTTTGTCATTTTAGCGCATTTGCTCATATCGCATTTGCCCATTCCTTTGCAATGATCCGCAGACATTTCTGTGCATTGTCCTTGTTTTTTAGCTGGTTCACCAAATGTTTTACCTGCAATAAAAGGAGCAATTACCAAAGAAACGATAGACATTAATTTGATTAGGATATTCATTGAAGGACCAGAAGTGTCTTTGAATGGATCACCAACAGTATCACCAGTAACTGAAGCTTTGTGTGGTTCAGATTTTTTGTAATAAGTTTCACCATCAATAACAACACCTTTTTCAAATGATTTTTTAGCATTGTCCCAAGCTCCACCAGCATTAGATTGGAAAATACCCATCAATACGCCTGAAACTGTAACACCAGCCAAAAGACCACCCAATACTTCAGGACCGAAAATGAATCCAACAATTACAGGTGTAATCAATGCAATTGCACCTGGCAACATCATTTCACGGATGGAAGCTTTGGTGGAAATAGCTACACACTTTTCATATTCTGGTTGCGCAGTGTATTCCATTATTCCCGGAATTTCACGGAATTGGCGACGAACTTCGTTTACCATATCCATTGCAGCTTTGCCAACTGCTTGAATACACAATGCAGAGAAAATAAATGGTATCATTCCACCTACAAACAAACCAGCCAAAACTGGCGCTTTGTAAATGTCAATTTGATCAATACCAGCAATACCTACAAATGCAGCAAATAAAGCCAAAGAAGTTAATGCAGCGGACGCAATAGCAAAACCTTTACCTGTTGCAGCAGTTGTATTACCAACAGCATCTAAATTATCAGTACGCTCACGAACTTCAGGAGGTAATTGACTCATTTCAGCAATACCACCTGCATTATCTGCAATTGGACCAAATGCGTCAATTGCTAATTGCATTGCAGTTGTAGCCATCATACCTGCGGCCGCAATAGCTACACCATATAATCCAGCAAAATAATAAGACGCCATGATACCACCAGCCAATGTTAAAATTGGAATAACTGTAGATTTCATGCCTACTGACAAACCAGCAATAATGTTTGTAGCATGTCCGGTAGAAGATTGTTGTATGATTGAATTTACCGGAGCTTTACCCATTGCAGTATAATACTCGGTAACGATACTCATAATTGCACCAACTACTGTTCCTACCGCAATTGCATAGAATACATTTAATTTCGTGAATTCATATCCACGAATAGATAATGTATCTGGTAACATCCAATTTACAATAAAATAAGAAGCAATTACTGTCAAAATCATTGATGACCAGTTACCCAAGTTCAATGCATTTTGAACATTTGATTTATCGTCTTTAATGGTAACGAACCAAGTACCTACAATAGAAAATAGAATTCCCAAACCACAAATTACCATTGGCAATAGGATAGGTGACATTCCACCAAAATTATCTACAGAAACAATTTCTTGTCCCAATACCATTGTTGCCAAAATTGTAGCAACATAAGAACCAAATAAATCGGCACCCATACCAGCTACGTCACCTACGTTATCACCAACGTTATCTGCAATAGTTGCAGGATTACGAACATCATCTTCAGGGATACCAGCTTCAACTTTACCAACCAAATCAGCTCCAACGTCTGCAGCTTTGGTATAAATACCACCACCAACACGCGCAAATAAAGCGATTGATTCGGCACCTAAAGAAAATCCTGTTAATACTTCAATTGCAGTTTTTACAGTATTTTCACCTAATCCGCTGAAAATTGATAAGAATGCTATAAATAAACCTCCAAGACCTAAAACTGCCAAACCAGCTACACCCAATCCCATTACTGTACCACCAGTAAATGAAACTCTTAGTGCTTGTTTTAAACTTGTTCTAGCAGCTTGTGTAGTTCTTACATTTGCTTTGGTTGCAACTCTCATTCCAATGTAACCAGCGGTTGCTGAGAAAACAGCACCAATTACAAAGGCAATTGCGATAATCCAACTTGAATGAATTGGTTTACCGTTTACTTCGTGGATAGTTCCAGAATAAGCCAACAATACCGATGCGAAAAGAACGAATACACTCAGTACTCTCCATTCTGCTTTTAAAAACGCCATTGCGCCTTTGGCAATGTAGTCAGCTAAGCGTTGCATGTTATCATCGCCAGCGTCTTGTTTGCTAACCCATGCACTTTTAATTGCCATAACTATCAAGCTGACAACTCCAAGAGCGGGAATAAGGTAAAGAATTATGTCTTTCATATGTTTTTCTAAATGAATTTAGGGGCGCAAAAATAATTAATCTTTATTAGTTAATCACACTTTTTTGCAAAATGGAAGATTAAAAACGTAAATAACATTATTTGTTGTTCAAAAAAACTACTGGAATAGTATGTGTTTTATACCCATTATTTACCTTTACAAAGCCGATTCCATTATATAATTGATTGATGCATAGCTTCAAATAACCATTTTCGTTTATTTGCATGTTTTTATAATTCACGATTTTTTGTCCCAAATTATTTAACAATTCAATATCAATTACTTCACCTTGCATTAAGCCTGAAATTGAAAATTCATTTTCAATGGGGTTAGGTGAAATAGTAATTTTGTTTAATTCTATTTCATTCGTTTGGTTAACATGACTAATTGTTCCCATATTCAACATGCTCTGATTTACATATGTTCCGGATCCCGTAGTTTCAATTTTTACAGCTGTAACACCGTATATATATTTGCCACTAGACCAGTTACAATCGTCAGAGAAAAATGTATCTGTAGTATTTGATGAAGTTCCGCATTTAGTTCTAGCTAAGGAAATTTCATAATTTGAAGTATCAATGCGATAAACATTATACGATTCAGCATCTAAAGATTTATTCCATTTTAATTCAATATTTCCATTTATTGAAGAAATAGTCAAGTTTGTAGGTGGTTTGACAGTGTTCATGGTTAAGGAAGGATCGCCCATCAATGCAATGAAAACACCATTCCATGAACCGTTAAATTGCCCATTGAAATATTCAGTATTGTTGTTGATGGAAATCTTAGCTCCATAGCCAATATTCATTCCTAAACCCATGTGATGTAAATACCATTTTGGAATCCCTCCCCAACAAGAAGCCAATGAACCAGCTGCGAGAGCACCTCGGAGTAAATTGTTTTTAGAATCCCAATCACCAAAGAAACTTCCAGCCAACATGGTAAAGGCATTTGCAAAGCTTCCTTTAGATGAAGCAAATGTAGGTGTCGTGCCAATTCCACTGCAAGAATTGTAAGACCCTGCTCCACAACCATAACTCCATAAATAAGATGTCTTATTTTGCTCTGTAAAGTAATCTCGGTTGTCAAAAACACTGTCAATACCCACAAAACAAGGCAAATTATGGTATCCAGTTGAAGCCAAGTTTAACCCTGTAAAATTATTATCTATTAATGCATGTTTGGTGAATTTTATATTTCCATTTCTCCAAGAATGCACGCGATTTAAATAATCTCTTACCATTTGTGTATCGTTGGTTGAAAAATTGTCCATGTCATACATATCAACCCTTCCAATTTCTAATTCTATATTATTGGGAATGGTAGTTTGGTCAAATTTTCCGTCTTTTGGAACATTATAAAATCTCGAAGACGATCCCGTAGAGCAATCTGTAATGTAGTCTGTCCAGAATCCCTCAAAATCACCATAGTAACAATCTGCAGGCCAAGCCCCTGTATGATTCCCCGAACCTTCAACATGTCCGTCTGGTGGTGGTCTATCCCCATTTGTAGAAAAGTAACCAGAATAAGGAACTGGAACATGTCCTATTATATACAATGTCTTAGGACGTAATTTTAACGATTCAATTAAGCTCTTTAATTTTGTTTTAACTGCCGCGGGCTTTGAAGTTCTTTTCACAAACATTGTATTCACTTGCCAACCAGTCGCGATTAGGTCTTGTTTTAGTTGAGCTAATTCATTGCTTAATGCCTCAATATAGCTGCTGTCGATCAACAAAACGATTCCGCCTTTTTTTATGGGTGCTTCATAATTATTACCTGCATAAATATATCCCAACGCATCGGTAGATGTTCCATTGTTTTTAATGACCAAAAATTCTTTGTTTGTTGCACCTGTTTTATCGTCATAAGAATTGACTGTACCTGCAACACTCGAAATTTTGTTAAAATTAACATCACCAAAATTACGAGAGTAAATATCAAATGTACCAGAGTAATTTTCTTTTGGCCATTTGAGAGATATCGTAGATCCAATGGCTGAGGCCTCAAGTTGTACAACTTGGGTTTTGGCAACTTGAGCATTTAATTTGTAAGCACTAAAATTAAAATACAAAAGCGTGAAAATTAGTAGTTTAAATGTGGCTTTAGAGTTTCTCATTTAGGGGCAATTTAAATGAAAAAATCTGAGTTTATTAAATTTTGTTTGAATATTGTGGAATAATCTATGGAATAGAGCAATATTTGATTTATTTTCGCAGCAAATTGACGGATGAAAAAAATATTTTATTTGGTATTGATATTTAGTTTAAATATTGTTACCTCACAATTATTGGCTCAAGTAACAAAATCAACAACAAAGAAAGCTGAAGCTGCTGATGTCGTTGCGCCTCCAAAAGAACTTGCTCCTGCAGTTCAAATTTACTTTGATAACAACAAATTTGAAATCAAAAAAGACGAAATAAAGAAGTTATCTTCTCTATTGGATAGATTGAAATCAATGAAAGAATATCGTTTGGTTTTGACTGGACACACAGACAGTACCGGAAATGACGATTACAACATGGAACTTTCTAGAAATCGTGTTGATGAGGTTTTTGATTTCTTATCTGAAAACGACATTGAAGATGATCTCATGGAAAAAAAATATTTCGGTCGTGCTAAACCACGTGAAAAAAACGAATCTGATGTAAATATGAAAGCGAGAAATCGCCGTGTTGAGATCACAATCATTGAAAAACCAAAACCAGTTGTAAAACCTGTTGTTAAAGGTGATACTTGCTTAAGAGATACTACCGTTCCTATGGGACTTGGTATTTCAGTTACCATGAATAAGTGTGATTATATTAGAATGTGTAAAAGCAATCCAGGAAAATGCGTTAGTGTTCGTAAAACAGCAGACATTATGGAAATTATCAAAAGTGGTCATCCATTGTCTTTAAAAGGTAACGAAGGATTAATGTGGGCTGGTTTAATGGAATTCAAATTCCCTGGTGATACTTGTTTGACAAAACCTTTTACTGCAACAGTGAAAGTAGATTACGAAGCATACAAAAGAGCTAAAATCAGATTGCTCGTTAAAGATGATAAAACTGGTAAGTTGAAAGCATCTAGCGACAGAGAGAAAAAAGTATCTTTGGATAAGTCTGACAAAAAGAAAGAAAATATTAAAATTGGTGTCACTGTAAAATGTCCTACTAAAAAAGACAAAGAAGGAACAATCTTTGTTGCGGGAGGTGCTGGTAAAGGTAAAACTTGTATCATTAAAGACAAAACCAACCAAATTGACAGAATGTTTATCGTTCAAGAAGGAACTTCAGATTTACCTTTAATTATTATTGAAGCTGAGAAAAATGAGAATGTGTTCACTGCAAAATATAGCAAATTGACAGACGCACAATTCATTTTCCAATTGAATGATGGAACATATTCGTCAATGTTACCTGTAAGTCAAGTTAAACCAACAAAGGTTAAAACTGAATTGCGTAAGAAGTACAAAATCAAAACAAAACACTTAAAAGATTAATTATAAAGCCATGGAGCGTTTGACGTCAAGGTCGAAAGATGTTGTAGATAAAAGAATGAACTTTTGGGAGAGAATTTATCTACCAGCAGTTTTTGGTGGAATGTGGATTACCCTCAAGCATTTTTTCAAAAAGAGTAGCACCATATCTTACCCAGAGGTAAAACGTCCAATGAGCAAGATTTATCGTGGTCAACATGTATTGAAGCGCGATGAACAGGGTAGAGAACGTTGTACAGCATGTGGTCTTTGCGCAGTTGCTTGTCCTGCAGAAGCAATTACTATGGTTGCTGCTGAACGAACCAAAGAAGAAGCTAAATTATACCGAGAAGAAAAATATGCCTCAACTTATGAAATAGATATGTTGCGTTGTATTTTTTGTGGTTTGTGTGAAGAAGCATGTCCTAAAGAAGCTATTTTCTTAACCGATAGAATTGTAGATGCGAATTTTGGCAGAAGTGAATTTGTTTTTGGTAAAGATAAATTGGTTGAGCCTTTAGATCAGAGAATTGACGTTTCTAAACGTCAAGTGTGGGATTATCAAAATTAAAACATGGGAAACATTTCAAATTTGCCTATTCCTTTTCTTGTTTTGTCATTTATTACCATTTTATGTGCATTATATGTGGTAACTAGCAAGAATCCAGTTCATAGTGTTTTGGCACTTATTTTAACTTTCTTTAGTATTTCCGCGCATTATATTTTACTAAATGCCCAGTTTTTAGCAATTGTAAACTTAATGGTTTATGCTGGTGCTATTATGGTTTTGTTCTTATTTGTGTTGATGCTTTTGAATTTAAGTAAAGATTCAGAACCAGTAAAGTCAAACTTATGGGGTGTTGCTGCAGCAATCTCTGCGGGATTATTACTTTTAATCATTACTGCTTCTTTTCAAAAAACGGGCATTGCAATCATGCAAGGAAATGCACCAGAAATTGGATTGGTGAAAAACTTAGGTAGGGTATTGATGACAGAATATTTGGTTCCGTTTGAACTTTCTGGAATTTTATTTATCGCTGCAATGGTTGGCGCTGTGTTGCTTGGAAAAAGAGATGGTGCAACGGTACAGGAAATTATGGATTTAAATAACGAAACAAACAATGCTTAATATTTTTCAAAATATAGAAATTAGCCATTATATATATTTAAGCTGTGTGCTTTTTTGTATTGGTTTGTTTGGCGTTCTTTTCCGTAGAAATGCAATCATACTATTAATGTGTATCGAACTCATGTTGAATGCTGTTAATTTACTCTTTGCAGCTTTTTCTGAATATATGGGAGATAAAGATGCAAATGGTCAAATGTTCGTATTTTTCATTATGGTTGTTGCCGCAGCAGAAGCTGCCGTAGGCTTGGCAATTTTGGTAATGGTTTATCGCAACACGCGTAAAACCGATGTGAGTTTCTTAGATAGTTTAAAAGATTAATGAATAGTATTGGTTTGATATTAGGACTTCCATTAGCTGGATTTCTAATAAACGGAATATTTGGTAAAAACTTGCCAAAATCAATCGTAGGTTGGCTGGGTACATTCACTGTTTTGGCTTCTTTTGTAATTGCACTAGGGGTGTTTAATGATCTTAGACATTCGGCAATTCCTTCAGAAGGATTTCATCTAAAGTTATTTACTTTTTTAAATATTGAAAGTTTCAATGTAGACTTTTCATTTACATTAGACAGACTTTCAATAATGATGACATTAATCATTACGGGAATAGGTTCATTGATTCATTTGTATTCAATTGCTTACATGCATGAAGATGAAGGATTTTATAAGTTCTTTGCCTATTTGAACTTATTTATATTCAACATGTTGATGCTTGTATTAGGTGCTAACTTTCTAATGTTATTCTTTGGTTGGGAAGGTGTTGGATTGTGTTCTTATTTGTTAATTGGTTTTTGGTATAAAAATGCAGAATATGGCAAAGCAGCTAGAAAAGCATTTATCATGAATAGAATTGGCGATTTGGGCTTGTTAATGGGGTTGTTCTTAATTTTCCATCAATACCAATCACTGGATTACAATGTGGTATTGCCCAAAATGTCCAACGGATCAACATCACAATCAATGTTAACCGCAATCAGCATGTGCCTGTTTGTTGGTGCAATGGGTAAAAGTGCTCAAATTCCTTTGTATACTTGGTTGCCAGATGCGATGGCAGGACCGACACCAGTTTCAGCGTTAATTCACGCTGCCACGATGGTAACTGCTGGTGTATACTTAGTGGTTCGTTGTGAAGCTCTATTTTACTTATCTCCAATTACAAATAATGTCATAATGTGGGTTGGTTTGGCTACCTCAATCTTGGCAGCTTTAATCGGTTTAAAACAAAACGATATTAAAAAAGTATTGGCATATAGTACTGTGAGTCAATTAGGACTTATGTTTGTTGCTTTGGGATGCGGTGCCTACACGGCAGCAATGTTCCATTTGGCTACACATGCATTTTTTAAAGCACTTTTGTTTTTGGGATCTGGTTCTGTCATTCATGCGATGCACCACGAGCAAGACATTCGCCAAATGGGTGGATTAAAATCCAAAATGCCAATTACATACATCACGTTTTTAATAGGAACTTTGGCAATTACAGGTTTCCCATTTTTATCGGGTTTCTTTTCAAAAGACGAAATTCTTATTGCGGCATTTGAACACAATAAAATAGTTTATGTATTGGCTGTTATCAGTGCTACAATTACTGGTTTATATATGTTCAGGATGTTCTTTGTTACATTCCATGGAAAATATAGAAATCACCACCATTCTTTTGATAAAGTGCACGAAAGTCCTTGGCAAATGTCTTTGCCATTGATGTTGTTGGCTGTTTTATCTGTATTGGGTGGATTATTGAATTTACCTTCTTATTTGGGAAATAATGTCTCTATGAAACTCTCGCATTGGTTGGCTCCAATCTTACCAATGGCTGAATCTCATGCTGAAATGATTCACAACACTGAATTCATGTTAATTGGATTGGTTGTATTGCTTTTTGTGTTGGTAGTATTGTATACAAGAAATAAATATGTTTCTAAAAATGCAGTTCCCGAAGAAGATGCTTTAACTCCTTCAACCGGTAAAGTATTGGCAAACAAATTTTACATTGATGAGCTTTACGAAATGGTTTTTGTAAAGCCTTTAGAAATGTTATCTTCATTGGTTGATAATTTTATTGATTCAAAATTAATTGGTGGATTAATTTCAGGTATTTCTAAAATTTTAGTATTTATTTCTGGCTTGAATAAAAAGATTCAAAATGGAAATATTGAATATTATTTGACGTTCATGGTGCTTGCGTTGGCATTGTTTTTAGGCTTTAATTTATTTTTCTAAGTGGAAATTATCATTTTACCTCTGATTTTATCTTTGCTTGCCGCATTTATCGGTAGTAAAATAAATAAAACGGTATGGGGACTTTTGTCTTTTGTATCCTTGTTTGCAATGGTGTATATGAATCAGCATTATGTTGTGCATAATGATGGCGTTTGGCACAATACATTTGATGTGCCTTGGTTTTCAAATGGAATTCACTTTACATTGGGTCTTGATGGCTTAACTGGTTTAATGATCTTATTAACCAATTTACTTGTCCCAATTATCATCTTGTCGATACAAACCAATAATCAAAAATCATTAATTCCATTAATTCTTTTCATGCAAGCTGCACTTAATGGTGTGTTTATGGCAAAAGATGGACTAATGTTTTATATTTTCTGGGAATTGGCTTTGATTCCAATTTATTTTATTTGTTTGTTGTATTCTTCACAAGACGCATTCAAAACAACAATTAAGTTTTTCATTTATACTTTCGTTGGAAGTTTGGCTATGCTGGCTTCATTAATTTACTTGTACTTAAAAACCGAAAATCATTCATTCGCTTACGATGAATTGTTGTCAGTGCAATTGAATTATACCGAATCTATTTGGGTTGGAGCTGGATTTTTATTTGCTTTTGCTGTTAAAATTCCAATTTTTCCATTCCATTCTTGGCAAGCAAATACATACACCAATGCACCTGCACAGGGTTCAATGTTACTTTCGGGTATCATGTTGAAAATGGGATTGTATGGTTTATTGCGTTGGTTTATGCCAATGGCAGGTGAAAGTATTGCTTTCTTCCAACCAATTGTAGTGTTACTAGCTGTAATTGGAATTATCTATGGCGCTGTTATCGCAATTAAGCAAAATGATTTAAAGCGATTAATCGCTTTTAGTTCGTTGTCGCATGTTGGTTTAATTGCGGCCGGATTTATGACATTGTCAGCCGTTGGTATTCAGGGTGGCTTACTTCAAATGTTTGTTCACGGTATTAACGTTGTCGCTTTATTCTATATTGTAGAAATAATCGAAACGCATGCCGGATCAAGGGAATTATCAAAATTGGGAGGCTTGGCTAAATTTAATAGGACATTTGCCGTAATTTATCTGATTGTAGTATTAGGTACCGCCGCAGTTCCCTTGACAAATGGTTTTCCTGGTGAATTATTATTGTTGAAAAGTGTTTTCGATTACAATACAGTTACCGGAGTTTTTGCTGGCTTAACAATCATTTTATGTGCTGTTTATATGTTGAGAATGTACCAATTTTCAATGTTAGGAGAAGCAAAGGCTACTCTAAATGAAATTGGCTTAATGAAAATGATTCCATTATTCATATTGGTTGCATTGGTTATATTGATTGGAGTTTGTCCTCAATTGATAATTGATCAAATTAGTCCTTCAATTCAAAAAATTATGTTAGAAATTTCAAATTCGAAAGGGGTGTTGTCATGATAGGTATACTCATAGTATTTATTGGGGCTGTTTTGGTTCTGTTTTTAGGTTTAAATAAGCCTGAAGGTG
>Ga0214923_10004926_pt1 | contig 15792 bp, 13 predicted proteins | sample LL1510_MetaG_FD_177993 | JGI IMG/M metagenome (GOLD analysis project Ga0214923, IMG submission 177993) | Freshwater microbial communities from Lake Lanier, Atlanta, Georgia, United States - LL-1510 | ecosystem: Environmental > Aquatic > Freshwater > Lake | place: USA: Georgia | collected...
CAGGGAATTCATGTTCGGATACCGTTACACACACTTTAAACGTTCGACCTAAACCTGATCTATCCTGGGTGTTGGGTCCTTCGTGTAAAAATAATTTTACTTCTTTTAAAAGTGTGAGCACGATTCCATCGGGTTCCATCGACAGCACGGCATGGTTGGTGAATCTACAATTCCCGTTTTCGGGGGATTCCGCTGCGTATTTATTTACGACCCTTGGGGTGCAATACCTTGAATTGCATACGGTTTCCAACCTGGGGTGTTCAAGGGATACCCTCATTCTAGTAACCGTACATCCAGGGGTCATCAGCGCCTTGGATTATCAACCATTAACGATAATAGCTGGCGATACGTTGACGCTGATTTCCCAGGCCTTGGGTGCGACCAATGTCGCATGGTCGTTGAATCAGGTAAGCATTGGTGTGCAGGACACAGTGCAATATGCGGTAAACGATACGCTGAATGGCCAGGAACTTGGAGTTTCGTTGGTGGCTCAAAACGCGTTGGGTTGCTCCGACACCAGCAGTATCATGATTCTTGTAAATGACCGCATCCTTGATTTAGCGGTTAAACAGGTTTTTCATACTGAAATCAACGGTCAACAGGTCGTTGGTGCTGAACTAAGGAATGAAGGTACCATGACCATCAATAAAGCTCAATTGCATTTGTTGTTTTCGGGGACGGAGTTATTTAATTCGCCTTTTAACGATACTCTTTTGCCAGGGAAGAGTTTTTATTATCTTTTTCCAGGGTCGCCTAATTTTTCATCCATGCTACAAAATGAAACGGGGGATTATTTTTGTGTGCGGGGCGAAGTGGAACCCTTTTACCCTTTCCAAGAAGCCAACTTAACAAATAATATTCAATGCGAAGTACTCGAAAATCAAACGTATGAATTAGGGTTTCCTACCCCGAATCCAGCGAATGAAGAAGTATCGATGACATTGGTGGTGAACGAAGCATCGGATATTACCTTGCAGGTTTTCAATTCCATTGGACAAGAAACCGTGAAAATAATGGAAAATCAACCCTTTCAACCGGGGACCTATCAGCTGTCAATTCCTATGAATTCATGGGCAATTGGAAGTTATTTTCTACACGCAACGGATGGAAAAATACCGAAATATTACAAAATAATTAAGTCCTCCATGAAATAATGGTATAATATTCGATATTTGTACTGTAAATGCACCTATGAAATCCTTTCTTTTTTCTATTCTATGGTTCAGTGTCTTGCAAGTGACTACGCTTCATGCTCAAAAGGAAACCAAGTCCGATAAAATCCTAACTAAATTATCCAAGAAAATAAAAGGGCTAAAAACATTTTATGTGGAATATTCTGCATCGGTTAAAAATGAAGACCTAGGACAAAACGATAGCTATACCGGCAAGGGTTGGGTCAAAAATAACAAGTATTTTGCTACCTATGGAGACAATACCTTGATCAGTAACGGATTAAAAACCTGGTCGATTATAGGAAAAGACAAAGAGGTCTATGAAAGCAATAACAGCGATGAAGAGGAATCGGTTAATCCAAAAAAGCTTATGACTTTGTGGGAAAGTGGTTTCAAAAACAAGTTTATCAAATCGGACAAAATAGGAAACGACGCGGTAGATGTGATTGAACTTTACCCGAAAGTACCCGAGAAATCGAACTATACGACCATCACCGTTTACATAGGAAGTGCAGCGAATGAATTGAAAAAAGCCGTTATGAAAACGACCGATGGAACGGTAATGACCTACTCAGTGACCAAGTTTACCTCGAATCCCGAGGTGAAGGATACCAAATTCACGTTTGATAAAAAGAACTACCCTGGGTATAAAGTCATAAAAAACTAGCGTTTCAAAGCTCTATCCATTTCCCGTTGGTCGTCTTTAAGTTTTAAATCATTGCGTTTGTCGTGCAGCTTTTTTCCCACAGCAAAAGCGATTTCCAATTTCACCCAGCCTTTATCGGACAAATATAATTTAAGCGGTATAAGGGTATTACCCTTGATTTTAAGAAACTTTTCAATTCGATTGATTTCTTTGCGATTCAGTAATAATTTGCGGTCGGCTCTTGGGCGATGATTGTTATAGGTGCCGTTTTCATATTCATTAACGAACATATTTCGTATCCAAATCTCGCCTTCATGAAAAATACAGTAAGCTTCCAGAATGCTGGCTTTATTGTTTCGAATGCTTTTAATTTCTGTTCCTGACAGCACGATACCCGCATGAAAAACATCCTCGAGATGGAACTCAAATCGAGCACGTTTATTACGAATGTTTAACTGTGGAGGGGGCATTAAACAAATGTAAGAAAAGCCATTTACAATTGTGTATTTTTGTCGGTATGGAAATTCCTTCAAAATATTTAGAGAAGGCTGCCGAACAGATTGCCACCCTCCCCGGAATTGGAAAACGGACGGCTCTGAGGTTAGCTTTAGAACTTCATAGGAGGAATGCGGACGAGCTTCGCGTTTTTGTTGAAGCGTTGGTTGAATTAAAAACCAAGACCCATGTTTGTGCTATTTGTAGTAATATATCGGATGATCCCAAATGCAGTATTTGTTCGGACGAAAAACGGAACAACTCGCTAATTTGCGTAGTGGAAGACGTTCGCGATATCATGGCCATCGAAAACACCCGAAGTTATAAAGGATCTTATCATGTATTAGGCGGGGTGATTTCACCAATGGATGGCATAGGCCCTAGCGACTTGAACATCGATCGTTTGGTGGAACGATCCTTAAATCCGGAAATAAAGGAAATTATATTTGCCGTCAGCCCTACCATGGAAGGGGACACTACGAATTTTTACCTTTTTAAACGGGTAAATCGACCAGGATTATTAATTACTGCGTTAACGCGAGGAGTTTCGGTGGGGTCGGAATTGCAATTTGCGGATGAATTAACCTTGAGCAGATCCATGGAGCAACGCCAAGAATTTAAATTGGCATTTTAAGCCATTTGCGAACGACAATGTATTTAAAAAAGCGTCCAGAAAAACCAATCAATAGCCCCAATAAACACCACCCGAAATGGGTTAAATTCCACGTAAGAGAACCATTAAACCGGTAATCGGCCATCAGTAAAGCGAGCAAGGTTCCAGCACAAATGGATACCCAGGTGGGATATTCAGTGGCAAGTAGCCGAATCCATTGAAAGGAGGTTTGAGGAGCTTTCCACAATCCGGGTTTTGGAAAAAAAGTGGGGGTTACAGAATACCATTGCGCATAATCCCTTCCGAATTGCGCGCGTAAAAAAGCACTTTCTCGCTGAATAAGCACAGGAAACAGCATGAGGGAAAGCAGCACCACACCTACAACGAAGGACCATTGGTTGGAAATCAACGCAATTCCCAACCATAGAAGCAGGTTAGCAAAATACAAAGGGTGTTGAATGATGGAATATATGCCTCGTGTGTTTAGGTGCAAGGCCACTTGGTGACTACGGTTTCTACCGGAGCTATGAGGAGCGGCATATCCGAGCGCGAAAATCCGAAGGGACGTTCCTATTCCTACCGCAGCCCCGCCAAAACACTGTAATACCGTATAATTAGGTAGCTCGGTAAGTGGAAACTTTCCGAAAATTGCCACTACAGTCGCGACAAGAATAAACATCAACGGAATTTGACCTCGGTATTTAAAAAAGAAATTCCCAAAACGGTATAGCTTCATGGGGTAAAAGTCCGAAGAAAATTGTAAATTGGCATTAACAACCTACTCATGAAACAGAAATTCGAGCTGCAATTCTTGCTAAAAACGTCACCTAATATCCTAGAATCTAAAGTTTCCACGGCTTCAGGCCTGGGAGAATGGTTTTGCGACGACGTAACGGTCAAAAATGGTATTTACTTTTTTAGATGGGATAATGTCGCAGAAGAAGCACTTTTAATCGAACATAAAAAACAACAGTTCATTCGATTTCAATGGGTGGAAGATCGGGATAATGGATTGGAAACCTATTTTGAAATTGCTACTATGTACGATTCTTTAACCCAAGAAATTACGCTAACAATCCAAGACTTCTGCGCACCAGAAGAACGTCAAAACAGCATAATGCTTTGGGATCAACAGATTGGTAACTTGAAGCGACTAATCGGTTCTTGATTTGATAGAAGCCCTATTTTTGTAAAAAAAATAATTGAAGAAATTAGTTCTTTTTAGTTTAAAGTCCTTTATAGGTCCCTTCATAATTACCCTGATTATTGCCATGTTTATTTTAATCATGCAGTTCTTTTGGGTGTATATTGATGATTTATTAGGAAAAGGGTTGAGCGTTTGGGTTATTTTAGAATTGCTCTTTTACGTTTCAGCCAGTTTAATTCCCCTAGCCCTTCCGTTATCCATTCTTTTGTCCTCCTTAATGACTTTTGGGAATTTCTCTGAAAACAACGAATTAACGGCGTTAAAATCCAGCGGATTTTCGTTGCTCAGGATCATGAGGCCGCTGACCATGATTGTCATGCTCATTGCCGTTTCGACTTTTTATTTTTCCAATTTTATTATTCCTGTAGCCAATTTAAAGTGGCACTCGCTGATTTATGACATTCAAAATACAAAGCTCAGTAAACTCATTACTCCAGGAGTATACACCCACGAAATCGATGGGTACACCCTTAAAGTGCATGAAGATAAATCCGGAGGATATTCCAATATTATCATTCACGATCATACGGATCCAAAGGCTTTAAAGACCATTAAGGCTAAGAAGGCGGAAATTTATCGCTCAGAAAACGGGAATTATTTATTTTTCGACCTGCATCAAGGAACGATTTTCGAAGAAACTTCGCTGGACAATCCAGAAATTAGACCCTTGCAGGAAACTTCCAGCAATCATCCTGACCGTGTATCCAGTTTTCAACGTGCTACCTACCGAATGAATGTTACGGGCATCAGTTTAAAACGGTCGGATGAGGAAGTTTTTCAGGATAAATATGAAATGCTCAATGTTTTTCAAATAGGTAAAGCGAGTGATTCCCTTCATCGACGAATTGATCAAATTTCAATACAGTTTACTCAAAGTATCCTAGGGAGTTTTGCTACCTTCCATCGGTCATCCGGAGGTAAGCTCTCGAAGGCCCAGAATTACGACCCGATGCTTCTAGGACCAACCAAGCATATAATCCCATACGACTCATTATCGCCCTCCGATGTGCAAAAACTCCGGCAGGATGTGACCTCCAAACTTTATCAAATCAATGAGAATATTCGTAATCAAGAACAGTTTTTAACCACCTTAGACCATGAGAATTCCCAATATTGGATTGAGTTTCATCGGAAATTTGCCTTGACGTTTACGATTGTGGTTCTTTTCTTCGTGGGGGCTCCCTTGGGTGCCGTTGTTCGAAAAGGAGGGTTTGGTGCACCCGTGGTTATTGCCGCATTGCTATTTATGCTATATTTTATTATTTACAGCATCGGAGATAACTTGGCGGATACTTACAGCGTTTCCCCTTGGTTAGGCATGTGGTTGCCGTGCATTTTTTTTACACCGGTGGCCATTTTAGTAAGTTTGCTGGCGAACAGGGATGGGTCCATACAAGGGACAAAACTTGCAATATTTAAACGATGGATAAAGCGATAATTCGGGTGTTGTACGTAAGTCAGAAACCCGTTTTTCCGGTGGTAGATGGCGGTACCAAAGCGATGTCCTTGTTTTTTGAGGCGCTTCAAGCTTGCCAATCCATAGAGCTTACTTACGCTCCTATCGTAACGCCAAAACATCCGAATGTGGCTATCCCGAAGCATGTTAATCCCAAGAATGTTCACCCGTTGTTCCTTTCAACAAAATTAACATTCAGCAAAATCTTGGGTAGCATTTCGCAAGTGCCCTTCAATGTTATCCGTCATAACGACGTTCTTGCACAACAAGCCTTGGAAAAGTTGACGACGACCGATAACTATTCTTGGATCATTTGCGATGGTTTTTATGCACTAACCCTTTTACCGGAAAAGGTGCTCCATACCCACAAAGTCATGTATCGTTCGCACAATTTGGAGTCGAATTATTGGCAAATAAGAGCGCTTCAAGAACCCATAAGGAAAAGGTTCTTTTTTTCATGGATCGCAAGGTCTATGAAGAAATTCGAGCCTCAAAAAGTGGCTTTAGCTGAGCGGGTATTGAGTATTTCGCATGAGGAATTAATGACGCTGAAAAGTTGGAACAAAAACACTTCGGTTTTTCTCCCAAGTGCATCACCTGACGAAGGAACGGACGGCGTACTTCCCCACGCTTGTTCGATAGGTTTTGTAGGCGATATGGGCTGGTTTCCCAACCGAAAAGCGATGCGTTATTTTATCGATAATCTATGGCCCATCCTTCGACAAAAGGTTCCAAAGGTTCAATTGGCTTTGGCAGGGAAAGGAACGGAATCTTTTACCCAATTAGACCAAGGAATTCAAGGTTTTGGATTTGTTAATGACCTTGCGAAGTTCTACGCTGCGCAGCGTTTTTTAATAAATCCTATAAAATCAGGCACAGGCTTCAATATGAAGCTCTTGGAGGCGATTAACTTTCACAAACCTGTGGTTACCTACGGTTCAAGGGTCCTTGGTTTCGAGGATGTATCGTGTTTTTTAACCGCGGAAAGCGATGAAGATTTTATAGCTCGTACTGAAAAACTCCTCAACGATCCTGATTTAGTACAGGAACTTAGTGCATCCATTAATTCGGTTATTCAACGGCATTTTAACTTTACGGATAAAGTGCAGGAACTGGAAAAAATGTTACATGAATCATAAAGTAACCTTGGTATTCATTACTTCAAGATTTCCTTTTCCCTTGGAAAAAGGCGACAAGCTGCGCGCTTATTATTTAATCAAAGGATTGAGCGAATATTTCAATATTCACCTGATGGCTCTAACGGATGAAACGGTCCAGACGGCATGGATCGACGAACTAACACCCTACACGCACAAGATAGAGGTTTTCAAACTTAGCCGCTGGAGGATTGGTCTTCGGTTATTGTTTAATATATTGTATTCAAGACCGTTTCAAACTGCCTATTTTACCGATTTTTTTATTCAAAGGGAAATTTTAAAGAAACTCCATCAAATTCAGCCATACCACATTTTTTGTCAGATGATTCGTCCCGCTGAATACGTAAAACACTACCATCATTGCCACAAAACGCTGGATTACATGGACCTCTTATCTTTGGGAATGGAGCGTCGTAAAAACCGACTTCGCGGATTGAAAAAACGCATGGTTGAAATGGAAAGCCATCGGTTGAATGAATATGAACAACGGATTTTCCATTACTTCGAACACCAGCTGATGATTAGCCAACAAGATGCCAACGGTTTGCCGTATCCTCACCGAAAGCATATTCAGGTTATACCCAATGGAATAGATACCCATAAATTCAACCCTAACACCTCCATCGAGGCTACTTTTGATGCCGTTTTTGTTGGAAACTTATCCTATGCACCCAATGTGGATGCCGTACACTGGTTATGCGACAACCTGCTAGCGCAACGCCCACAATGGAACGTGTTAATCGCCGGAGCGAATCCAAGCAGTAAACTTGATGCGTACCTCAAGGGTAAGAGCAATGTTCGTATGCTTGGTTGGCAAGATTCAATACAAAGCGTTTATTCCCGTGGAAAAATTTTCTTGGCACCCATGCAAATTGGTACGGGAATGCAAAACAAACTACTCGAAGCAATGGCTATGGAACTTCCCTGCATTACTACCAGCCTCGCCGCAGAAGCGATCCCGAACAGTCCCGTGATCGTTGCAAATACTTCCGAGGAAATGCTTCAAGCGATGGATCATTTATTAATAAACCCTGAATATGCAAAACAACTCGGAAGAGAAGGACGCGCCTTCGTTCAAAAACACTACGCTTGGGATGCTTGGACAGAAAAAATAAGCCGCATCATTCACCGGCATTAAAGCGTTTGAAATGATCGAATTTATCCTTAATGTAGGTTATTAGCTCCAATTCAGAAGCGGTTTTTAGAAAATCCGGATCCAAGTTGAGGAATAATAAAAAGGCATCAAATTCCGATTCCTGTAAATCAATTATTTCATAGGCCACATATAATCGAAGCAATTCTTGAACGACTTTGCGCTGGTTATCTTTGTACACTTGTTCTGCAATCCATCGTTTGTTTTGTTCTTTCTTAGAAAAAGCTTGATACAAAGCGGTAATCGGGCTTTCAAGAACATTGATTCCTGAAACTAAGCGCGTATCCCGAAGGGCAAGCGCTGCACGTTCTTCCTTGATTTGCGACAAGGTTTTCAAGGGTTTAACCACCACTTCGGCCATTTCTTGGGGTAATCGTTCAATGAAGGCTAACACTTGGCATTGGCAGTTGGAGTCCCCTTGAACGATAAATTCATAAATGGGATATTGTTTAACCGATAAAGCGATGGTGTCATTCACGTGGGCATAACCCGTGAACCGCCCGTCGGGCATACCAAAAGTAGCTTTACCCGAACTTCGATTTACGACGAGTAAATTATAAAAAGCCTGGGGTCGCAAGGAATCCTCTACCCGACCTTTAAAATAAACGCGTTCACATTGGGCTAAAAAGCTTGAATGCACAACTACGAAACCAAAGAAAAGGAACTTAAAGCGACGCAAAATACCAATATAAATCTAAGTTAAGCAACAACCATACAGGAATGGCAAGGCAGATGACCCATACCCCCACTACCAACCATTTGCCGGACACAGGAATATCCTCTTGCATGGGGGGAAGCAAGAGTTCATTGACCAACTGAGCAAGCAATTGTTCGTTTTGATCGTTGATGTTCTCCGCATATTGCCGTGCCATAGGTCGATATTCCACCAGCATTTCTTTCATGACGTGGTAATCGCGGTTACTGAGCATTTCGTAGGGTACTCGGTAATCCACTTCGCGTTCCGTCAAGGCTTTGCGAATTCGATAATTCACTTGCATGGCACGCACACGCAACCCTAAAATAAATCCAAAGCCCACGACTAACCAATCTGCTAAAAAAAAGCCAATCATGAGTAAAATCAAGGATGAACTTAAAGCAAATAACAAACCGTACCAATCATGCTGTTTAAGGAATAATACGTTCAGTAACTGACCACCATCGAGCGGATCTAAAGGGAGTAAATTCACCGCGTTAATGAAGAGAAAAATAAAGGAAAGCAAAACAAGCCAATGGATATGCCATAGCGTACTTGCAACTAAGCAAATAGCGCCGATCAGGATTCCAGGAATCGGACCACTTAAGGCAACAAGAACGCTCTGTCGCTGAGAATACGTCTCTTTGGTTCCCTGAACGAATGCTCCCATCATAGGAATAAAAAGCATCCGTACATTTTGGTAACGAAACAATTTCATGAAAAAATAATGACCGAATTCATGAATAAGCAATACGAGTACCAAGGAGAATACAAAATCCGCACGATCCCTGTAAAAACTCAGAAACACGGCAATGAATAACACAATCGTGAAAACCGTTAGCGCCCAATTGCTTGGTTCTTGTTGTTTAACAAGTGCCGGTTTTTCAGGATACAAACTGTATTCAGCCATTCGTTAGCGCATGTTTTTCATTTGGGACATGAGCCCAGCCATCGCTCGAGGATTACTCATCATTTTCATCATTTTCCGCATTTCTTCGAACTGTTTGATAAGCTTATTCACTTCAGTAACGGAGGTGCCGCTTCCTTGGGCAATACGGTTCTTTCGGGAAGTATTTAATAACGCAGGTGTTGAACGTTCTTTTGGAGTCATAGACCGGATAATCGCTTCTACACCTTTGAAAGCATCTTCGGGAATCTCGGTATCTTTCATGGCTTTTCCCATTCCTGGGATCATGCCCATTAAATCCTTTACATTCCCCATTTTTTTTATTTGTTCCAATTGTGCTAAAAAATCATTAAAATCAAACTGATCTTTCATGATTCGCTTTTGCAATTTTCTTGCTTGCTCCTCGTCGAATTGCTCTTGAGCTCGTTCTACCAAAGAAACTACATCCCCCATCCCCAAAATTCGGTCCGCCATTCGGGCAGGATAAAAAATATCCAAAGCGTCCATTTTTTCTCCAGTACCCACAAATTTAATGGGTTTGTTTACCACGGATTTGATAGATAACGCCGCTCCACCTCGGGTGTCTCCATCCAATTTGGTTAACACCACGCCGTCGAAATTGATACGATCATTGAAGGTTTTGGCTGTATTCACCGCGTCTTGCCCGGTCATGGAATCCACCACAAACAACGTTTCAGTTGGATTTATAGCCGACTTGACCGCTTCGATTTCTTGCATCATGGCCTCATCAACTGCCAATCGTCCCGCAGTATCGATAAGAACTACCTGAAAACCGTTGGACCGAGCATATTGAACCGATTTACGTGCAATTTCCACCGGATTCTTTTCTTCACGGTCAGAAAATACATGAATCGAAAGCTGCTCCCCAAGCACATGCAATTGGTCAATGGCCGCCGGACGGTAAACGTCACACGCTACCAACAAAACCTTTTTTCCTTTTTTATTTTTAAGGTAACCCCCAAGTTTACCCGTAAAGGTGGTTTTTCCCGAACCTTGCAACCCGGACATTAACACAATACCGGGATTTCCTTTGGTGTTGATTTCTGCTTCATTACCCCCCATCAATTCAATGAGTTCTTCATGACAAATCTTCACCATCAACTGTCCCGGAGAAACGGCTTTTAGTACATCTCTTCCAAGCGCTTTTGCCTTGACCTTATTGGTGAAATCTTTAGCGGTGGTAAAGTTGACGTCCGCATCCAACAACGCTCTACGGACTTCTTTCAGGGTTTCAGCAACGTTTATTTCAGAAATTTGGCCTTGGCCTTTCAGCACTTTAAAAGCGCGTTCGATTTTTGAACTTAAATTTTCAAACATAGGATTACAGTAATCAAGCTAACAAAGATAAGGAAATATGGAGAAATTCTATGCTTTTACGAAGCAGTCCTATTCCCTAGTTTGGAGTTTTTTCTACCATAACTGAAGTAAATCAGTAGGCCAAGGATAAGCCAGATGGAAAAGAAAAACCAATTTTGCGCTTTGATTTCACTCATCATGTACAGGCAAGACAAAAGACCGAGCAGCGGAATGGTGGATAGATTATATAGAAATGTCAACACCGTAATAAATAAGGTGAAAATGATGAAAATCCAGGTTGGAATTTTTTCTACAAAATGACTCCAGCCGTAGCGGTAAAAATGGGTTCTTGGTAAATTTAGAATTTTCAAATCCCGCACCAAGCGCTGCGTGCCGTAAACATCGTAAAATGCACCAATGTTTGCCTGATGCTCAACGAAGGATGTGCGGTCGGTGTGCAATAAATGATTTTTCAGAAAATAAATTTCATTGGGATTTAAGCCTTCTATCATTTCTTCACGGGACTTCAACTCTTCCTTATTCGTTAAAAAGTTCCATGCTTCGGATCGGTAATGAGTTCCTATAATAAGGGCTGCAACTAAGAGCAAGAGGGGTAAAACGTATTTTCCATTCAAATACGGCGTTCTAAATTTTCCCCGAGGAATATCGGTTCGGTGTTGAAGCATCAGTACTCCGCCACATACCAACACAAAGGCAAATAAGGTTCCTATGCTGCACAAATCGGTTACCATCGTTAAGTTCATGAATAAGGCAGGAACTGCAACCACAAATCCCACAACTATGGTTGCAAAGGAAGGCGTTTTGAATTTAGGATGCACTCTTGAAAAGCGAGGCGGAAGCAATCCATCGCGGCTCATACTCATCCAGATGCGGGGCTGTCCCATTTGAAAGACCAAGAGCACCGAAGCCATAGCGATTACAGCACTAATCGAAATAACACCACTTAAACTACTCAAGTTGATCTGTTTAAAAACAAAAGAAAGCGGTTCACCAACGCGCAACGTTTTGTAGGAAACAATGCCTGTTAACACCAGAGCGATGGCAATGTACAAAACGGTACAGATAATAATGGCCCACATCATTCCTCGCGGCAAGTCACGTTGTGGATTTTCACACTCCTCGGCCGTAGTGGAAATCGCATCAAAACCGATGTAGGCAAAAAACACTGCGGAAACTCCCTTCAGTATTCCGCCAATCCCATTGGGTGCAAAGGGCGACCAATTCGCTGCATCGATATAAAATATCCCCACCCCTAGAACCAAAAGAATGATTGCCAGTTTAATCACCACCATTGCATTAGAAGCATTTCGACTTTCCTTAATTCCTCGATAAACCAGGGCTGTAATGAGCACAATAATGAACAAAGCCGGCAAATCCAGGATCAAATGGAGTCCTCCAAGGGTTGGGCTATTTTGGTAAGCTTCGTACGCCGTTCGTATTGCTTGATCAAGGTCTTGCAAGGTTTTTCCGGATTCCAATAACGTTAATGCCTGGCTATGGCCTTTCAATGCGGATAAATAGTCCATTTGCGCCCATAAGGGAATATGAATGCCCTCGATCCCTAAACTGCTAATTCGGATATGGCTTAGCATATCGGTAAAATAATCCGACCAAGAAATCGCAACGGTAATGTTCCCAATCGCATATTCCATAATTAAGGCCCAGCCAATAATCCAAGCGACAATTTCTCCAAAAGCCACGTAGGAATAGGTGTAGGCGCTTCCTGATGCAGGAACTATCGAGGCGAATTCAGCGTAGGCAAAAGCTGCGAAACCGCAAGCGACGGCGGTAAAAAGGAAAAGGAAAATCACGGCGGGTCCTGCTTGGTAACTCGCTTCGCCAATCGTGCTAAAAATACCTGCACCAATGATTGCTGCGATTCCAAAAGCGGTTAAATCCCGTACCTTTAAGTGTTTTTTTAATCCATCCTGTCCCTCCTTCTCGGAATGTTGCATTTGGGAAAGGATGTCTGATACTTGCTTTCTGCGAAATAAACTCCTCACGTAATCTTTAATTTTTCCCTAATGTAGAAATAAATTTTTGAGGAAACCTTTTTGTGCGCTAACTGTTACTTTTGTGGTATGTCGAAATTCATTGAAATCAAGGGGGCTCGCGCGAATAATCTGCAAGGCATCGACGTTCAAATTCCACATGGAAAAATCACGGTTATTACGGGAGTTTCTGGCTCAGGAAAATCGTCGTTGGCATTCACTACCCTTTTCGCTGAAGGGCAACGTCGGTTCATTGAAAGTATGTCCTCGTACATTCGTCAGTTTTTGGGCAAGTTGGACAAACCCCAAGTAGAATACATCAAAGGGCTCTCGCCTACTATTGCTATTGAACAGAAAGTTATCTCAGGGAATCCGAGGTCAACTGTTGGAACTACTACCGAAATTTACGACTACCTAAAATTGCTCTTCGCCCGCGAAGGAACAACTTTCAGCCCTATTTCGGGACTCCCTGTGACCAAAGACACCCCCTCCGGCGTGTTAAACCAGTTGACAGAAGAAGGTATCACCTTCCCGTTTGCTATTTTGTATCCAACGCAAACAAAAGGAAGTGAAAATATAAAAAAAGTTTTCTTATCCGCTGAAAAAGAAGGTTTTATACGTGCTTATTTCAATAAACAAATGGTGCTTATCCATGACATAACCGATTGGAACTTGGAAGAACCCTACCATGTCGTGGATCGATTTCGTGCCTTTCCAACTTCGGAGGAAGAAATCGCGCGCTTATTGGATTCGATAAATACGGCTTTTACTAAAAGCGACGGAACCTGTACCTTTTTGAACTTGGAAACGCAGGATATGTGGCATTTCAACCACCGATTTGAACGCGACGGGATAACCTTTGAAGAACCCAGTGTGGCCTTTTTTGCGTTCAACAATCCCTACGGGGCCTGCAAAAAGTGCGAAGGGTTTGGTTCGGTGTTGGGGATTGATGAGGCCTTGGTATTTCCGAATCCCAACTTAAGCGTTTACGAAGGGGCTATTCATCCTTGGCGGGGTGACACGATGGGTGAGTATTTACACCATTTCTTACTCCAGGCGCATCGGTTTGAGTTTCCAGTACATGCTCCATATAGGGAATTAACAGAGGAACAACGAACGCTCCTTTGGACCGGTAATGCACACTTTGAAGGATTGAATACCTTTTTTAAGTACGTGGAGAGTCAAACCTACAAAATTCAATACCGTGTGATGCTTTCGAGGTATCGGGGAAAAACCCTTTGTCCGGATTGTCGAGGAACACGCTTGAGAAAAGATGCAGGTTATGTGCATTTTTTGGGTAAATCCGTCCAGGACCTTGTGCTCATGCCGATTCATGAATTGTGCGATTTTTTTACTGCGGCATTGGGAAATACGCCGCACAATAAAGTGCTAGCTCGATTACTTCCGGAAATCCAGCAACGCCTCAAGTTTTTATGTGACGTTGGCCTGGGTTACCTAACCTTAAACCGAGCCACGAATACCCTTTCCGGCGGCGAATCGCAAAGGATTCATTTAGCCACCTCATTAGGAAGCAGTTTGGTAGGATCTACGTATATCTTGGATGAACCATCGATTGGCTTGCATCCACGCGATACCGAAAATCTCATTAACGTATTGAAGCGTCTCAAAGAACTTGGAAACACCGTAGTGATCGTGGAACACGAATCGGCCATCATGCATGCTGCTGATTACCTCATCGATATTGGTCCCATGGCGGGTATTAATGGCGGAAAAGTTACGTATTCCGGAAATTGGGAAGGAATGCTCTCCAGTGGTTCGCTTACGGCGCAATACCTGAATGGCGAAAAACAAATACCCTACAGATCTACCAATCGCAAGCGTAAAGGGGAAATTGTCATGCAACATGCGTCCATGCACAACCTAAAAAACGTTCATGTGCGAATTCCCCTGCAACAATTGGTTTGTATTAGTGGTGTTTCCGGTTCAGGAAAATCTACCTTAATGAAATCGCTCTTTTATCCGGGGCTCCGGCAAGCACTGGAGGATCCGAAGAATACCCTCTACAAAGGCTGCATGTTTTCCGGAGATTTAGCCAAGATTCAAAGCATCGAGTTAATCGATCAAAACCCGATTGGAAAGAGCAGTCGAAGTAATCCGATTACGTACTTAAAAGTATTCGATGAAATACGGGACCTTTATGCCCGACAGCCGTTGTCGGTACGAAGAAATTATAAACCGGGATTTTTCAGTTTTAATATAGAAGGTGGACGTTGTGAGGCGTGCCAAGGGGAAGGATGGATTACGGTTAGCATGCAGTTCATGGCGGATGTTCAATTACCTTGCGACCACTGTAAAGGCTCGCGGTATAAAGAAGAAACCTTGGAGGTCTTATATCGTGAACAATCCATAGCGCAATTATTGGAAATGGATTTGCAGGAATTGCACGATTTCTTTGATGCCGTAGGTGAAAAAAAAGAACGGGCTATTGCGAAAATGATTGCCCCTTTACTGGCGGTTGGCTTAGGCTACCTCAAAGCAGGACAACCCTCTTCAACCTTGAGCGGCGGCGAGGCGCAACGTATAAAATTGGCATTTTTTCTTTCCAAGGGAGCCCAGCAAAGTCCTACCCTATTTTTATTCGATGAACCCACCACAGGGCTTCACTTTTATGACATTGAGCAGTTACTCATCGCTTTGTATGGATTGTTGGATTTTGGTCATTCCATAGTAATTATTGAGCACAACCTCGACGTAATTGCACGTGCCGATCATGTAATCGATTTAGGTCCTGAAGGGGGTAACCAAGGAGGGCAAATTATGTTTGAAGGAACCCCTGAGGCGCTTTCGTCTCTGGAAAATAATCTTACCGGAAGAGCCTTACAAGCCATAAGGTCTTCGGTACTCCCTTAATTTCAGCGCATCGGATAAATTCAAGGGAATATTATAAAAGTTAAAGTTGTTTTGATCAGGATTTTCTGCTTCAATCATACAAATAACTTGAT
>Ga0214923_10004930_pt1 | contig 15776 bp, 16 predicted proteins | sample LL1510_MetaG_FD_177993 | JGI IMG/M metagenome (GOLD analysis project Ga0214923, IMG submission 177993) | Freshwater microbial communities from Lake Lanier, Atlanta, Georgia, United States - LL-1510 | ecosystem: Environmental > Aquatic > Freshwater > Lake | place: USA: Georgia | collected...
CTTCCTACCAATTTGTGGAACAAGTAGAGGGTAAAGGGGTATTTTCATTTTGTATGTGTCCGGGAGGAATTATCGCACCCTGTGCTACCCAAAATGGCGAAGTGGTTACGAATGGATGGTCGCCTTCAAAACGCAACAATCCCTATGCAAATTCTGGGATTGTGGTGGCGATCGATCCAGCAGATTTCGAACACCCGGAAGACCCTTTGGTCTGTTTAACCTTTCAAGAAACGGTCGAACGTAGATGTTTTCAAGCCACAGGAAATAACCAAAAAGTGCCTGCACAACGGCTTTTAGACTTTGTAGAAGGACGTAAATCGATCGACTTCCCGAGGTCCAGCTATACTCCTGGTATTGAAAGTGTACGATTGGATATGCTCCTTCCTGATTTCGTTGTGCGGAGGTTACAAAAAGCATTTATCGCTTTTGATAAAAAAATGCCGGGTTTTCTGACCCACGATGCCGTGGTGCATGCTCCGGAATCTAGAACCTCCTCGCCAGTATTGATACCACGAGACAGAACACAATTTCATCATGTAGAAATACGCAACTTGTTTCCATGTGCGGAAGGTGCTGGCTATGCAGGAGGTATTGTTTCTGCAGCCATTGATGGGATGGCGTGCCTGTTGGCAAGCTGCCAAAACATTGCTGCCTTGGCTGAGCGTTGATTAAAAATTAACCACAAAAAAAATGGGGATCTTTCGAACCCCATTTTTATTCTCAATTTGAAGATCAGTATTAGTTAGGTTTTTTAGTAGCTGCATCAATTGCTTTATTAGCTTCTTTTGTAGCTTTTTCCACTGCTTTACCAGCTTCTTTTGTAGCTTTTTCCATTGCTTTACCAGCTTCTTCTGTAGCTTTTTCCATTGCTTTACCAGCTTCTTCTGTAGCTTCAGTAGCAGCACCAGCGGCAGCAGCAGCAGCATCACCAGCGGCAGGAGCAGCAGCATCACCAGCGGCAGGAGCAGCAGCATCACCAGCCCCTTCAGCAGGAGCACCTGCAGTTTCATTTTTTGCTGAATCTGCGTTTCCAGCCTCTCCTTTGCTACCTTCTCCGCAGCTTGTTAACGCCATAGAAACAACAACCATAGCACCAAGAACCATCATTAACTTTTTCATTTTTTTTAAGTTTTATTTTTTTTTCCTACTCGTAAGGCTTTTCGGAATCCACCTCCCAAATTTACCCTTGGGAAAGGTTGTTTCAGTTTTTACGTGGCTGAAAACCCCCACTTTAACAATCCACAACACTTATCTTTACGCTCGCTTAAATGCCAAAAAATGTTAATACGATGCAAATATAAGTTAAAATTTTAATTGGTGTTACAAAAAATCAAAAAAAAAATTAACTTTTTTTTAGAAAAATAATTTGTTAGTCCCATTTCCTTATGTTTTTAGCCATTATCCTATTGTAAACGGCTGTTACATTAATCTAAAATGAAAAAACCATCAAAGATATCCTTCACCTATTGGATGTTTAAATACGTTAATGGATAGTAATTAATCGAAGCGGATATTTTTCTTTTCTACAAAAAAATAGTCCGATTTACTGCCCTCATGCTGTAGTTCCATCAGAGCAAAATTTCCAGAAAAGGAAAGAAATTGAATCGATAATGAGTCACTTTCATAATAAGCTCCCAAAGCACATTTATATGGGTTGTTCTCCACGTCCTTCGTAAAGGATGAAAAACAAATTAACTTCTTACTCTTTTTATCTGGGCTGGAATAACCAAAAATCAATGGTGTGGATTCGAATTTATTCATTCCAAGATAAAAAAATCCAGTTTCCTTATCGATTGACGGAAGATTTTGAGCCACATCGTTCAACCACATGAAGGTGAGTACAAGCAAAGCCAAGTGCGATTTAAAAATCTTCATTTTAATTGTTTTATGTCTTGTAGGTGGGTTAGACATGAGCATACCTAGCACTTTTAGTTAATTAACGTTGTCAAACAAAGATATTATACTTTTTTAAAGAATCCTGCAAAATCCCCAATAACTTCTTCTTTTGATTATTTTTTATCGAGGCTCTTTAGGGTATCGCTGCTTCAGATTCTACCCCTATTACCTACCTTTGTGAAATGAAACGCGTTGTTGTGGGCCTCTCTGGCGGTGTAGATTCAAGTGTTGCGGCCTACTTATTGCTTCAAGAAGGCTACGAAGTTATTGGCATGTTCATGCGTAACTGGCACGATGAAACGGTTACGCTTTCCAACGATTGTCCATGGATCGACGATGCCAACGACGCACTGCTCGTGGCCCAACAGCTCGGTATCCCTTTTCAAATCATCGATCTCAGTGCTCAATACAAAGAGCGCATCGTAGACTATATGTTCCGCGAATATCAAGCAGGTCGCACCCCAAATCCTGACGTTCTTTGCAACCGCGAAATTAAGTTCGACGTTTTTTTAAAAGAAGCGCTTGCCCTCGGAGCTGATTTTGTTGCTACGGGTCATTACTGTCGGAAAATCGTTCACAAGGACGGAAGCTATGGTCTGCTTAGCGGTTTAGACCGCACCAAAGACCAAAGTTATTTTCTGTGTCAGTTGCGTCCATCGCAGTTGCAAAAAGCGCTTTTTCCCATTGGAGCATTAACGAAGGTTCAGGTCCGAACTATTGCAGAACGCGAAGGCCTCGTCACAGCAAACAAAAAAGATTCGCAAGGCTTGTGTTTTATTGGTAAGGTAAGTTTACCCACGTTTTTACAACAACAATTGGCTCCTAAAGAAGGGGTTATCATTGAGATTCCGAACCAAATGGCACAATACAATACGTATGCTGCGATGCCGAAGAACATGAATCACATCGCGTTGCTTGCACAACCCTTCACTTATCAACCTGAACAAGGAATACCCGTAGCCCTTCATCAAGGTGCACATTATTATACTATCGGCCAACGTAAAGGGTTGCATATTGGTGGTCGGCCAGAACCCAGTTTTGTCATCGCGACGGACACCCACAATAATATCATTTATTCAGGACAATCGGATAAGCACCCAGGGCTTTACCGTTATGCCCTGGCTATGTCGACCGATGAAATGAATTGGATACAAAAAATCCCTGCTGAATTGCTTCAACAGGGCCTATTATGCCATGTTCGTATTCGATACCGCCAAGCCCTTCAAAAGGCGCAATTGATAGCGCAAAATGATGGTTATTATATTTTATTCGACCAGCCGCAAAGGGGCATTACTCCTGGGCAATTTGCCGCCTGGTATCTTCAGGATGAGCTTATTGGCTCTGGAATTATTTCAGCTTAATTCATGCTGACGGCAAAGAAGATCGATTGATCGTTGCCAGAGATTTCATTGGTCCATCTTATTTTATCGTGCAATTGTGCAGCTTCAAAAACGCTCATAGAGGTTTTTGTACCTTGTTCCCGGTGCACCGATAATTTCAGTTGTGCTTCTTTGGCAATTTTTGCGCGTAAATCGTGTTGATATTTTCCCATAATATTTTATTGTTTGAGCCAATTCTACGGACAACTTATCTCGGGGTTACAAACCCTTGAAATTTCTGGTTAAGGATGATGTTGGAAACAATAACCACTGCCGTCCGAGCAACTGCGGGAACATTGTTTTCCAGCTTTGGTAATGCCTTTACATTGTATTTTGGAGCCATCTGAGAATGGTGCTTGTGGCTCGCCTTCTTCATCATTCGCTGTGCCTTTAGGGGTTTGAGTGAGGCTCCATGTCCAACAGGGCAAACAAATTTCTCTCTCCACCTTCGTTTCAATAGCATCAGGCAGTTTATTAAAAAAATCAATTCCTGTAACCTGTTCCACGCGATCTACCGTCACGGCATAGGAATCAAGTTCGCCATTGCCTGTGGCATTCTCCATCAAAAAACCAATGGCTTTTTGGTCTTTACCAGAATTATCGAGAATAACCTTGTAATAATACTTGGGCACAGATACTTTGTTGGGTCCTATCGTGGCGAGTCCTTCTGTAAGCACAGGTCCCGTAACGATATAAATATGATCGTAAACAATAGCCCAACTGCGCACTTGTTCTTCCAGCCTTTTCCAAATCCCACGGTTAAAACTGGGAACCTGAGGGCTCATATTGCTAAAATAAAAGGATTCCTCCATAGCTGTTTTCGACCAAGCCATGTCCGCAGCAGGAGCCAAATGTCCGCGATCGAATCCTGACCCAGCATAATCGGATTGCGTTGCCGAACCGGATATTACCAAGGGATCAGGGATAAAGTGATCCGTGCGGCTATATGATTTTTCAGTTTCGGATTTGGTAAGTTCATAGGCAATCCAATAGGCTTGCTCGTGGTCTTCAGCATATTGAAACGCATAACCTAAATGACAAAGAATTGGGGCTTTGCTGTTCATTAGTGGAATTTCAAGATTCGTAACACGTGAAGTATCTTTTAAACCTCCAACTTCTGCTGAATTCCTTTCACTTTTGCTATCAAAATTGCTTTGAGAACTTCCGTGCGGAGCTACAAATTGCGGTTCGGCTTGACCGCCTTTGAAATACACAACTGCGATCACTGCAGAGAGCAATACACCAAAGAAGAGCCATCCTTTTTTCATCCTAACGCACCATATCCGGTTTCAACAAATGTACGAAATGGAAACCTTTTGGCACAAATCCTTGGTTATAGAAAAACTTATGTGCTTCGAAATTGGTCGTGTAGGAATCTAAGGCAATCATCCCGCAACCCAATTCCTCCGCCTTAAGCTGTAAATAATCCATCAACTTTTTCCCTATCCCCATGCTGCGTGCCTCCTCGGATACCACGATATTATCGATTTCCATGTATTTTCCACACCACAATTTGTTCCCTATCCAAACGCCGGATACCCCCGCGATAATCCCGTCTACCTTCACCACGACCTGCGAATAATTGTGTTGCACCATGAATGCCAATTCATTTCGGTAGGCCTCTTCGGTCAATGTGGGATACAACGCGCACAGTACCTTGTAGGAAGCCATCATTTCATCGCATGTGTGCAGTTCGAATATCTCCATACTATTATTCATTTTAATAGGTATTTTTCAAATAAGGCAAAAATCCTTCTGTATTCATCATACCAGGAATAGGCTTCTTTAAATCCATGAGATTCCACAGGGTATGAAGCGAGTTCCCAATCCGTTTTTCCAAGTTCAATCAACCGTTGTTGTAAACGCACCACATCTTGATACTGCACGTTGTCATCTACCACCCCATGCAAGATCAGTAAGGGTTTTTTCAATCCGCTTGCAAAATAGATTGGTGAGCTTTGCCGATAAGCCTTGGGATCTGATTCAGGTGAATTGAGAATATTACTGGTGTATTCGTGGTTGTAATGTGCCCAATCTGTCACGGAGCGCAAAGCAGCACCGCACGCAAAGGCGTCAGGATGTTGAAACAGGCTCATCAAGGTCACGAAGCCACCGTAAGAACCACCATAGATACCCACACGGTTGGTGTCAACCCCTCTTGTGTGGAGGTATTTCTTCGCGTCAAGATAATCTTGCACATCCCTTCCCCCCATGTGCCTGTATATCGCAGTGCGGTAATCACGTCCGTAACCCGCGCTGGCCCGATAGTCGATATCGATTACGGCATATCCTTTTTGCGATAACCATTGATGAAACATGAATTCTCGGTAGTATTGGCTCCACCAAGTGTGCGCATTTTGCAAGTATCCTGCCCCGTGGACAAAACAAACCGCCGCTCCATTATTCCGCGACGAATCAGGGGCAAAATAACGGGCATACACCTCTTTGCCATCGCTCGCTTTAAAGGTCACGTATTCTGGACGTTTCCATGGATAATTTTCATATTTCTTTGTCGTGGAATAGGTAACACGAAGGGGTTGATCATTTCCCGATTTTATATAAATTTCCCAAGGTGCTGTGGCTGTAGAGCCTAAATAAGCAATGTTTTTCTCATCAGGCGATGTGCTTACATTTTTGATTCCTCCTATTTGATTGACCACAAGATGTGTCATTTTTTGATGGGTACGATGCAAGGCAGAAAATTGTGTGCAGCGAAGATTCCCTAAATTGTGGGTCACAAAATATGCTTTTTCGTCACGCGATACGTAGACTTTATGCATTTCGAAATTTTGTTCCCCAGGATACAATAACTTTTTCTTAGCGGCGATCAAATCCCATTCGTAAAGCTGAGAAAACCCGTTTTCCTCTGACTGAAAAAACACCACTTCATCGTTTTGCACAAAACCTAGGGTACCATTTTCCATATTCCATTCGGAAATACCAGGACCTCCAATCCATGCATCGTCATGCTGGTGTTCAATTTCCCGTACATTTCCGCTCTTTAAATCAACTACCACAATCCAACGGTCTTTGTTGTCGGCCGCCCGAACATCGAGCAAGGCAAGCGGTTTTTTCTTGGCAAAAATGGGATCATGCACAAACAAGTTTCGATCTTTAGAAAAAAGCGGCCCACCCACCGTGTCCATGTAACTGGGTTTGGATCGGATATTCGTGAGTTTGGAAAAATCCAAAGGAAGCAAGCTGTCCCTTCCTATTACGTGCCAATACATGTGTTGTTGGGGTTCTTCGGCGTGCACCTTAGCGCGTGCCTCGAACATAGAGGTTTCTCCTGATGCGGTAAGGTAATTGGGGACTTGGGTCGATTTTTCCTCGACAAGATTGTTTGTACGAATAAGCGCCACAGCGCTTTGGGGGTGATAAAAACTACCTGAAATCGACGCTGAAGTCAAAGGAAGAGGTGTTTCTTTAACTGTTTGAAAATAGGATTTCCTCAAAGTATCCTTTTCTTTTGGATGGTCTTTGAAGTAGTTAAAAAGTTCCATTTGCTGCAACTCTAAATAAGATGCTTGTTTCTTAACTGATTTCGGTTCGCTGTAATGGGTTAATTGTATTATTTGTTTCATGCCCTGCGCATGGAAGGTCAATTTGTAAAAATCAAGTCCTGATTGGAATATAGCTTCCTCCTCAGCATAACGATTCAATTGTGAAATAGGAAAATTGCTTTGCAATAAGATCATAGACTGCATGGTTTTGCGATCAGTAAGGACCAAACTTTGTTGTACGAGCGAAACTTGGTTATTGAAAAGTAATTGGGTTCTATCCAGCGGAATAAAGTCCCGCATTTCTAAAACGCTGATTTCCTTAAGCTCCTTGGTCTTTAGTACATATTTATAAGGTTCCGCCTCTTTCTTTCCATCTTTGTTCCAAAAAAAATAGAGGGCAGAACCATCGATATTCCATTGGGGTGCTTCAGGCCAATAACCCGTAAAGTCTTGCCCTTGCATAATATCCTTAAGGGTTAATTCTTCTTGGGCATACAGGACGCACGAAAGAAGGGAAATGCACAGCGCCGAAACATACTTCATCATAAATTTTCGATAAAAATAACCACAAATGCATTATTTTAGCATCTATGATTTTTCGCATCAAGCGCTTGCTATACCGCTTGCTTCCCACGCACCTTTATGTTGCCTTGCTACAACGTGGATTTTTTCTTCTTTTCGATTTGGGGCTCTTACGGAAAGATACCCGGTTCAAATTCCACTACGCCGCCAGAAAATTGGTCCGTGATACGGATATTGTGCTGGACATTGGGGCAAATTTAGGGTACTTTTCCAAGCTCTTTGCCCGAAAAAATATAAAAGGAAAGCTTTATTCAATAGAACCTATACCATTATTTTTCAAAAGATTAAGTAGATTATTGTCAAAATATACTCATGTAGAACTTATGCATTCCGCCCTTGGAAACCAGAAGGGTCACTTGTACATGGTGATGCCAGAGCAAGGAGGGATAATCCGCACGGGTTTACCCCATGTGGTTTCGGAAGAGGAGGCAAAAACGCACCCCAATTGTCTGCAGGTTCCAGTGTTAGAGGCAAAGCAATTTTTGGAAACATTCGATCGCTTAGATTTCATCAAATGTGACATAGAAGGCTATGAGTGGACAGTATTTTCAGACCTAGGCGAAAGCTTACAGCGCTTAAGGCCCGTGGTACAGATTGAGATCGCAGAGCGCTTGATTCCTGAATTTAAAAGCTTTTTCCACACACTAGGCTATGTACAATGCGGCCTGTATAATGGAAAACTTATTCTAGAAGAAGGAAAGCAACAAGAGGCCTCCGATTTTTTGTTCGTACCCAAAGAAAAACAAGCCGATTTATTTATTAGATTTAATCTATGAAGCTATTGTACATCTCCGCCATGTTGTGCTTGCTTTCCAGCGCGTGCAAGAAAGGAGCAGGAACTTTTGAATTGGAGGGTCAGGTCATGGATGATAGCTTTGCCATTCCCTTAGCGGGTGCAACGGTAGAACTGTACAGCGTCGCTGCCGGTAGCAATCAAATGCGCTTCGTGTCTTCTGTGACGACAAAGAGCGATGGGAAATATGCCTTTTCTTTTCCTAGAACGAGGTCTGTGGAATACCGCATAAAAGTTACAAAAAACTTGTATTTCGACGAAACGGTAAGCATAAATTACGACGACCTTAAGTTGAACACCACAAATAATGTGCAATGCAGTACCAGTGCCAAATCATGGATCCAACTGCGTATCATCAACAACAATCCGAATGCAAATGATCACTTGCAGTATATTCGACAACTGGGCAAGAGCAATTGCGAAGGCTGCTGTGAGGGAGGCATGCAACACTTGTACGGAGCGGTGGACACGTCAATTTATTGCATCAACGATGGCAATATGCCGTATTCAATTGAATATGCGGTGTATAACACGAGCAACAGTGGCATTTTGAATCAAGTGAGTGCGCCCTTCGATACCACAATACTGTGGCTTATTTATTAAAAATATCTTGTTCTTGGTCGATGACTTTGTAATGCTGCTGAGCAAATTCCCTTGAGCAACCGTTAAAATGCCACCACTCTGTTGGAATACCATTGAAACCGGCGGAGTTCATCACTTTTCTCAATAATTTGCGATGCTCAAGTTGCTTCGCGCTCAGCATCCCGTTCTTGAGATAAAAAGATTCATAAGATGGATAAGCAATGGTGCGGATATCATCATAGGACGCACCCATATCAAGTGGTACCCCATTAGCATGACAAATGGTTAGATCCACGGCACAACCAAAATTATGAACGCTTTTATTGGCAGGATTGGATACAAACTTACCGCGTTGTAGGGGCGGAATGGAATCTAGAGCTTGCCACATACGCCGTTGCACGGCTAATGGGCGTGCGGCATCATAAATCAACAAACTGAGGGAGGCGTCTATCGCTTTTAAAATGGCCTGCGCCTTAGATAATTTGACAGCCATATTTTTACGCATGTAGGGCTTTTTCCATAACACATACAATTGCTGATGCATAAAATTATCTGATGTGGCATATTTTAAATCAACCTGGATTCCAGGAATAAAAGCTTGTATATCTACCATCGTGGGAATGATCGAATCAATGCCTTGTTCACGCCCCCCAAACGAATCCAATGCTACATCTAATTTAAGTGTGCTTTTTGGTGGTTTGTTCTTATCTTGGGCTTTGGAAGGGGTGCAAGATTCCCACAAGAGAGCGCAAAAGAAAAGAAAAAAAAACCTAGCCCAAAATACCATCCATTTCCGCATGAATTCTTGTTTTTAATTCATTAGAAATTGGGAATAAAGGCAACCTCATATAGTCGTCCATGATTTCTAAATAGGCCAAGGCTGCCTTAATACCTCCTGGATTTCCTTGTTCGAAGCACAATTTAGTAAAATCAAAAAGTTTAAAGTGTGCTGATCTGGCTTTTTCGAAGTCACCCTGCAGCGAAGCATGCACCATGGTGGAAAATAAAGCAGGGAAGGCATTCGCAACGACGGAGATGACGCCATCGGCTCCAGCGGCAATCAAAGGAAAAGTGAGGTTATCGTCACCTGAAAGCACCCCAAAACCTTTTGGTCGATATTTTAAAATTTGCATGATTTGTTCCATGTTCCCTGATGCTTCCTTTACCGCCACAATATTTGGGATTTCGGCCAATTCCAAGGAGGTTTCTGCCGTAATATTGGAACCTGTTCTGCCAGGGACATTGTAAAGAATAATGGGCAAATTGGTGGAATCTGCCAGAATCTTGTAATGCGCTAAGATTCCCTTTTGTGTGGGTTTGTTATAGTATGGGGAAACGGAAAGAATCCCATCAATACCTTCACCCAATTTCTCCAAGTCGCCGGATATTTTCGCGGTATAATTGCCTCCCAATCCGTAGACAATCTTGAGCCGTTTATCATTTGTGGCGATGACGGTATCCAAAATTGCTTTTTTCTCTTCGTCGTTTAGGGCTGGTGACTCTCCAGTTGTTCCTTGTACCACAAGAAAATCGGTGCCATTATCAATTTGAAACGCCACCAAGCGCTCCAAGGCCTCGAAATCAATCTGCATCGTTGCATCAAAAGGAGTAACCAGCGCTACGCCGCTTCCGGTAAAGATATTATTCATGAATTTCAATTTTATCCAAAGTTTGGATGGTGTAATTTAACAAAAAATGAGGTTGTGTATTGTGAGGGACGATTTCTAAATCAAAGTAATCCAAATCCGTGCAGTTAACCCCTATTTTCTTAGAAAAGGAAACATTTTTTATCAAATCATAAATTTTATGGTTCCTCGAGCCCTGCCAAAGCAATAGGTCGAATTTTTTTTCCAATTCTTGCATTAAAAGTACATCCTTTAACTTTCCCCATAAGGAAAAATCTGCAGGACTGTGGTAATAGATAAGGAAATGAGGTGGTAATTTTGATTTATCTACGTCTTTGGGCAAGATAACAACGATGGTGAGCTTTTTTACGTGGCTCTTATCCAATATTTGATCCAGGGACTTTCGGTAAGCTTTTAGTTGCGCTTCGTCCACGTAATTGAGTACAACCAATAAGGATTTTGTGTTATTCCATAATGTTCTATTCGCCATAGCCAATCATTATTAAAAACTCATTTTCACTCAACAAACGAACACCGAGGTCGGTTGCTTTTTTTAGTTTACTCGGACCCATCCCATCCCCTGCTATAAGGAAATCGGTTTTTGAAGAAACAGAACCCACATTTTTCCCACCATTTACTTCAATTAAAACTTTAAGCTCCTCTCTTGAAACCCTTTCAAAAATACCGCTCACCACTACATTTTTACCTAACAGCACCTCTGATTTGAGCTCCTTATTTTCACCTTCGAAATTTAGTCCTTTTTCTTTTAGCCTCTCCAGCAAATGAATATTTTCTGGGTTCTTAAAAAAATTTACCACTGCGGTAGCAATGCGCTCACCTACTTCATGCACTTCCAAAAGGGATTCCAACGAGGCCGCCTTTAACGCATCAATATTTTGGTACACTTTGACTAACTTTTTTGCCACTGTTTCCCCCACATGGCGAATTCCAAGGGCAAATAACACGCGTTCAAAGGGTATTTTCTTGCTGTTCGCGATCCCCATCAATAGGTTTTCAACCGATTTTTCCGCCATCCTATCCAATTCCAGCAAGCGTTCTTTTTCCAAAGCATATAAATCCGCCACATTTTGGACAAGTCCTGCCTCGTAGAGTTGCACGACTGTTTCCTCTCCTATGCCATCAATATTCATGGCTTTTCTTGAAACAAAATGTTGCATTCTTCCAATCACTTGTGGCGAACATTGGGATTCGTTGGGACAGTAATGCTGGGCTTCGCCCTCCGAGCGCACGAGTAAGGTGTGGCATTCCGGACATTGGTCGATGAATTCAACAGGAAGGGCATTCGTTTGCCGTTTTGTCACATCCACCCCCACTATTTTGGGGATTATTTCGCCTCCCTTCTCCACCTGTACCCAATCCAAAAAATGAAGATCGAGTTTTTGGATTTGGTCAGAATTATGCAACGAAGCCCGTTTTACCGTCGTTCCTCCGAGATGCACAGGGCTTAAGTTGGCCACGGGTGTAATGGCGCCGGTGCGTCCGACTTGGAAATCCACAGAGCGCAATTGCGCTAACACCTGTGTGGCTTTGAATTTAAACGCTGTCGCCCACCGTGGTGATTTCGCGGTAAACCCAAGTTTACGTTGATGTTCATACCCATTCACTTTGATGACGATGCCGTCGATTTCAAATGGTAGTTGGTGACGTCTTTCCACCCAGTACTGGATGAAATGCATGATATCGTCTAAGGTTGTGCACTTGGCTATATAGTTTTCATTCGAGGAAGGAACCTTAAACCCCCATTTCCCTGCTGCTACTACCGCCTCAAGATGAGAAGTAAAACCGAGTTGCTCGCCATACACACCATAGAGAAAGGTATCCAGTCCTCTTGCAGCCACTAACGTTGAATCCTGCAGTTTTAAGGTGCCGGCTGCTGTATTTCTCGGGTTGGCATAGCGTTCTTCGCCTGCTGCTTCGCGCTCAGAATTCAATTTTTCAAAAGAAGAAATCGGCATAATAACCTCCCCCCGAATTTCGAATTTATCGGGAAAATTACCATGCAAGGTTAATGGTACCGTTCGAATTGTCCGAACATTGTGGGTGATATCCTCCCCTTTCTCACCATCCCCACGGGTAACCGCCCTTAACAAGTTACCGTTTTCATACCGCAAACCGATGGCTACACCGTCATACTTCAGCTCACACACAAAGTCCAAGGCATCGATGCCCGCTTTTGTAAGGCGATTAACCCAATCTTTGATATCTTCCTCGGAATAGGTATTCGAGAGTGAAAGCATAGGATATTCATGCGTCACCGTTTCGAATTTTTTGGTGATATCTCCTCCCACCCTTTTTGTGGGGCTGTTATCAGAAGTCAAATATGGAAATGCTTGTTCTAGGGATTCAAGTTCTTTCAGTAAGGCATCGAATTCAAAATCAGAAATGGCAGGTTTCGCCTCCACATAATATAAATGATTGTGGAAATTCAGCTCCTTGGTGAGTTGACTTATTCGGGATGCAGCTGCTTCAAGATTCATCGCTTAAAGATAAGCGTTGTGCTTTAATCATACGCGCCTTTCCCTGTAAATCTTTCCTTATTTCCGTGTTGGCAAACCCTCTTTCCTTGAATAGACATCGTACTTGATCGGCAAGACTTTCATGAATTTCGCAATACAACTGTGCGGTCGGCGCTCCATATTGATCCAATAACCCCACTATTTTACGATAAAACACCAAGGGATCATTGTCTGGAACGAAGAGGGCCAAATGGGGTTCGTGAAGGGTTACATTGGGTTGCATATTGGCTTGTTCCACAAAGGGAATATAGGGTGGATTGGACACAAAAATATCCACAGGTTCCTCCATTGGCAATGCCATGGCATCATTAAGGACATCATGTAGGATAAAAACGCAATCCGCCTTGTTTTTATGGGCATTTTCCATAGCCAAGTTCAGCGCGGTTTGCGATATATCGGTAGCCGAAACCTCCCAAAGAGGACGATTTTTCTTTAGCGCGACCGCAATACAGCCACTCCCAGTCCCAATGTCCAAAATCCGAATTGGCACATTTGAATTATCGGATAAAATCCAATGCACCAACTCCTCGGTCTCAGGTCGAGGAATAAGCGCAACGGGTTTGCATAGAAAAGACAACCCGTAAAAAGCGGTTTCTCCCAAGATATATTGAATTGGTTCGTGCGCCGATAAGCGCTGTACATCGGATTGAAGTTTCTGTATTAGCGACTCCTCAAGTTGGATATCCATCGATAAAATGTAATCGGTTGATGTAAACCCCAACCGATGCGCCAACAAAATTTTACTCAAGGTTGTAATTTCACGTGCTTCAAAATGAGATTTCAAAGTACCTTGGCACCACCCTAGAAATGTTCTTGGGGTCATTTAGAATTTCCTTAACTCAATGAATTCCTTGATTTTTTCGTTCTCAATTACCACGCTCAGGTTGTAATAACTTAGTTTCCAACCCTGTCGTGTTTTCGTACAAATGCCACTTCCTCGGCAGTCCAGCATCCAGGTTTCAAGATCCTCATCAAACCATGCTGTTTTTCCATTTTCTGAAAAATACCACACCCGATTGCTTGGAGTAAAACGCCACGTTTTCGTGCTGTCGAAGTACGGTTTTGAAAAAGCCATAAACCCTTTTTTATCCCATTTTTCGGCGGGAGCGGTGCCGTAAAAAACAAAATCCTCGGAGGTTGCCGCAAAGTAGGACTCAAATTTCGCTAAGGTGGCATTTTTATGCCAAGTATCCATGAGGGAATTTAGGGATTCTTTTGCTTTAGCGTATTTAACCGATGACCCAACATTTTGGGTATATCCCGGAAGAACGAACAAACTGAGAAGACCCCAAACAACGAGGCGCACCTTACTTGTATAAATTGTTGAGGTAAGTTGCGGCATTCAACACATTAACTACTCCTCCTTTAATGCACTTATCCGACAACTCGTCGTATTTTTGGGTAGTGCGCGTTATAGCATCGCTAATTTCCAGCATACTTGCTTGAGGAAAACGAGATTTCAACAAAGCCGCCACACCTGCAACCATAGGAGAAGCCATGGAGGTTCCTTGCAAGTTTTTGTAATCGCTTTGAGGGACACTGTTGTAAATTTCAAGTCCGGGAGCAAAAACATCAACTTCCGAAACACCGAAGTTGGAAAAAGAGGCAACGAGCTTATCCCCAGGATTTCGGGTACTTGCTCCGATATTCAAGAACATTTTACGTAGGGTAGAATCTTGATAATCGAAGGCTGGTTTTTTCGGAAAGTTCTCGGTGTAATCGATATCTGCGGCATCGTTTCCGGCAGCATGAATCATTAGCACATCTTTGGATGCAGCGTAAGCAATGGCTTCTTGCACTTTATCGTGGTACGGAGAAAAACTTTTACCGAAGGACATATTAATGACTTTCGCACCGTTGTCCACAGCGTAACGAATTGCCAAAGCAACGTCTTTATCGTTTTCATCTCCGTTAGGAACCGTTCTTACCGACATAATAAGCACAGCATCCGCCACACCATCGCCGCCTTTGTCGTTACCACGCAACGCAGCAATAATTCCTGCAACGTGAGTACCATGGAGCGCTTCAGGGCCTTCGGCATCTCCATTGCCATAATTCTTATTCGAAAAATCATCCGGGTTGTCACCGATTAAGGAACGATCGTCATAATCCGGGTTTAAATTGTAGAAAAGTTGGTCTTTGAGATATTCCTCTGTTTCCTTATCCAATTTTCCTTTACCAATCATATCACGGTACGCTTCATACTGTGCGACATCCTCATCGAGTGAATTCTTCGCATTTTGAAACATGTCTTGAATGGGATCATAAGCTAAACTTTGAGGGTCAATTCCTTCAAATTTATCGCGGTATTTTTTCACGATACGTGCTTTTTCAAGACGCGCTTTTTCTTGGTTTTCCCCTTTGGCATTGCCCAGGAAATTCCAACCGTGTACATCGTCCACATAACCGTTGCCGTCATCGTCTTTTTTGTTGTTCGGAATTTCTTTGGTATTGGTCCATATTTTCCCTTTCAAATCTTCGTGTTCTAAATCTACTCCTGAGTCAATCACTGCTACTATTACAGGAGTTGCCTTTTTTTTGTTTAAAATTTTCTTGTAGGCTACGTCGGTATACATCCCTGTACCGATTCCATTATACCAATTCAGCGTTCCCGGGATAGCTTGAGCAAGGAATGAAAAAGAAAGTGACCAAGCAACAAAAAAGCAAAGAGTTTTAGTGATTTTCATGTGGTAAAAAAATAAATGTTTCGAATTGCTCTCCAAAAATAGTTATTTTTACTATTGTAGATGTAATCCCTTGAAGTTATGCCTAACTCTTTAACTTATCGCGTTCTATTCGTTACGATTCTCTTTTTCCAAGGTGTGAATCATTTTTCAGCGCAAGAAACCAATAAGCCTTCGTTTACGCTGCAACAATAC
>Ga0214923_10004931_pt1 | contig 15774 bp, 16 predicted proteins | sample LL1510_MetaG_FD_177993 | JGI IMG/M metagenome (GOLD analysis project Ga0214923, IMG submission 177993) | Freshwater microbial communities from Lake Lanier, Atlanta, Georgia, United States - LL-1510 | ecosystem: Environmental > Aquatic > Freshwater > Lake | place: USA: Georgia | collected...
GGTCCTACAGCAGCAAAAGCTGCTCGAGTTGCTTTCGATAAAGTGCTAGCTAAATTCGCAAAACCAATTGAAAGTGTTTCACCAACTCCAACAAGTATCAGTCAGAGCCCGTCACCAAGTAATTAAATTACTAATTAAATTAGTAATTTAATTAGTAAATAAATTAATGGCATTATCTGGCGTAAAATGCTGCAAAATTTAGTTGTAGTCACCAATTTCGTGGCCACCATCGTGTTCACTGGGATTTCCAGACTGACCAGGCTGACCAGACTGAATTCGGCGGGCGCTGTGTGTTTATCTGGGTAGCCTTGCCTGGTGAGCGTAAAGCAGGTCAATCCCGGCTGGGATTCCCGAATCCGAGGCTACCTCGACCTCATGAAGCTGCGGGTGGTCGAGCTTCTATTAGTAACCACCTTGCCCGCATTGGTTTTAGCCCAAAATGGCATCCCATCAGTTGGGCTTTCAATCGCCACAATTTTGGGTGGAACTTTGGCAGCCGGAAGTGCAAATGCATTCAACATGGTGATCGAAAGTGAAACCGATAAATTGATGAAGCGCACTGCGCAACGACCAATTGCAACCGGAGTAATCACACGAAACCATGCCACTATTTTTGCAACCGTAGTCGGTTTACTTTCGTTAGTAATTTTCTGGGTTTACACAACACCGCTTGCAACCTGGTTAACTTTTATCGCAATTGTTTTCTATGTTGTTATTTATACTATGGCGCTTAAGCGTCGAACTTCACAGAATATTGTGTGGGGTGGAATTGCTGGATGCATGCCAGTTTTAATCGGTTGGGCTGCAGTTACTAATGAATTATCAAATGTGGCATGGTCATTTTTCTTAGTAATCTTTTTCTGGACACCCCCACATTTCTGGGCGCTGGCAATTAAATATAAAGATGATTACAACGCAGCTGGAATCCCTATGTTGCCTGGTGTTACTTCTCAGAAAAATCTTCACGGACAAATGTGGTTTCACACGGTGGCGATGATTATCGCTTCAGTAGTTACGATTAAACTTGCCAATCTAGCAATCTGGGTGCAGATAGTAAATGCACTTCTCTTTGCCGTCTTTGCTTATGAATTAGCGCAACTTCGTGGAAACAATCCAGATTATGGGAAAGTTGCCGCAAAAGTTTTTCAGTGGTCAATTACTTACTTAAGTTTATATTCGGTATTGCTGGTTGCGGCAGTATTAATCTAAGTTCAATTGCCGAAAGCTTGAGAGAGATCTTTAATCAGATCATCAATATGTTCTAGTCCAATTGAAAGTCGAAGCGTTGTAGGCGTAATACCCATGGCTGCTTGATCTTCGGCGCTTAATCGGCGATGCGTTGTTGATGAAGGGTGAGTAATCAAGCTCTTGCTATCGCCCAAATTATTGGAGATATCAATAACTCTTAAAGAATCCATAAACTTAAATACATCTTTTTTACTGCCCTTAAAGGTAATTCCGATAGTGGTTCCAAAACCGGTCATCTGTTTTTTAGCTAATTCATGACCAGGATGAGTTGGTAAGCCAGGGAAACTTACGACCGAAATTTCTGGCCGAGTTGCTAAATACTCAGCAACTTTCTGCGCATTATTTGTCATGCGTTCGACCCGCATATCTAAAGTTTCCAAAGACTTCAACAGTATCCAGGCATTAAATGGACTTATCGCAGGCCCCGTGTGACGGAAAAATGGTTTGAAATATTCGTTCATATAACTAAAGCTGCCAAGAACTGCTCCGGCAAGTACGCGACCTTGTCCGTCGATATGTTTAGTAGCCGAATACATAACTACATCTGCACCAAGTTCGAGTGGGCGTTGCAAAATTGGTGAGGCCATCACATTGTCGACGATTACTGTTGCACCAACTTTGTGAGCCAAATCTGAAATCATGCGGATATCAACAATTTCCATCAATGGATTGCTTGGTGATTCGATGAAAACGATTTTAGTTGGACGGTTTAGCGCTTTCGCCCAAACAATTGGGTCGGTTCCGGCAACTAACTCAACTTCAACACCCCAAGCTGGCAAGAATTCAGTTAGCACGACATGGCAAGAACTAAACATTGCAGCGGTGGCAACTACCCGATCGCCAGCTTTAACCATGCAAGCAATTGATGCAAACATGGCGGACATGCCAGAACCTGTTGCGACGCAAAGCTCGGCACCCTCTAAAGCTGCCAAACGATTTTCAAACATGGCAATAGTTGGGTTACCAAATCGACTATAGACAAAGTGATCAGTTTCATCGATAAAAGAATCTTCCGCTTCTTGCGCGGATGAATAGGTAAAGCCACTGTTTAAGAAGAGGGCTTCAGATGTTTCGCCAAAACCGGTTCGACTTAGGCCGGCACGAACCTGCGCAGTTTGTGGGTTAACTTGCCAATCTGGGTCAGGTCGGCGATTGGGTTCTTGGTAGCCCCAGATATTTTTGCTCATTGGACAAGTGTAAGGGGAAGAACTATTTTGCTGTGCATGAGTAATGTCGCAGTAGCTGTTCAAGACTTAAGCAAGAAGTATGGTGATCAACTCGCAGTTTCACATGCAAATTTCGAAGTCCCGCTCGGCACAGTTTGTGGCTTTGTGGGGCCAAATGGCTCAGGTAAGACCACCACGATTCGAATGTTGCTCGGGCTAATAGCTCCAACCGGTGGCACCGGCGAAATTTTGGGCCACTCGATAAAACATCCGGAAAAGTATTTATCAAGTGTCGGTGCCATGATAGAAGGTCCAGCTTTTTATCCGGCCCTTACTGGCCGCGAGAATTTAAATGTCTTAGCAACTCTCGGAGGATTCGGAACCGACCATGTGCAATCTCTACTAAATCGAGTTGGATTGGGTGATCGGGGTAATTCTAAGTATAAAACATACTCACTTGGCATGAAGCAACGACTTGGAATTGCGGCTTCTCTGTTGCCAAATCCAAAGTTACTTATTCTCGATGAACCAACCAATGGATTAGATCCTGAAGGTATTCAAGAGATCCGGGATCTACTAAAATCACTTGCTCAAGAAGGCACAACCGTATTTGTATCTTCACATTTACTTTCGGAACTTGAATTAATTAGCCAACATCTAGTGATGTTGCGCAAAGGAAAAGTTTTATTTGCTGGGAAAATCGAAGATCTCTTTCTGGCTCAGCAACCTTTTATTTTGGTCAAAACCCTAAATGAAAATGATCTTTCAAAGATTCAAGAGATTGCAGCAGCTGCAGGCCATAAATCAACGATCCGAAGTGGCATTGCACATATCGAAGGGCCAGCAGATTGGGCGGCCGACTTAAATCAGTCAGCATTTCGCGCCGGCATAATTCTCTCGCAGTTATCGCCCATGTTGCCGAGCCTCGAAGAGACTTTCTTTGAGATGACAGGGGATTCCGAATGATCAAGGTATTTAAGTCAGAATGGCGCAAACTTCGTCGCCCTACACTTTTTGCCGGAACCATGCTTGCGTCTGCGGGTCTAACTGGCTTGGCTACTTCGCTACTATTTTTGCTAATTGATTCGCCCCAAGGAAATTCGGATCGGGGAAATGTGATCTCCCGAGAGATCCTCCAGTTGCCTAGTGGTCTAACTATTGGTTTTAGTAATGCCGCAGGTCTATTAGGAATCGTGGCCCTTTGTGTATTTGCCGCTCAAACTGCCCAGGAATATACCTATGGCACTCTTCGAAATCTATTGGTACGCCAACCACGTCGAATGCAATTATTGCTAGGCAAGTATGTGTCTATGGCTTCATTCGCAATCGTGATGGTGATTCTCGCTGCAGTTGTCAGCATGTCATTAGCTTTCGGACTATCTGGAAAAGCAAAAGTTTCGACTGAAGCGTGGGTTACTTCCGATGCACTTCAAGAAATGTCAAAAACTTTTGGAAATGTATTGCTCTCTGTTATTGCATTCGGAACAGTGGGAATGATTCTCGGATTGTTACTAAGATCACCAATAAGTGCAATCTCTCTTGGTGTTATCTGGTTATTAATTGTGGAGAATATTTTGATCGCAGTTAAGTCAAGTTTAGGAAAATGGATGCCCGGCAGCTTAATGTCTAACATCGCTACTGGTGGCGATACTGACATTTCATACACACACTCGATCTCAATGGTTGCAATTTATTTATCGATTAGTACTGCAATTTCGGTAACTCTTTTCCGTCGCCGAGATGTTTCAAATTAACCATTAGAACTTAGAATCACAGATTGTGATTCGCTCAGAATTATTAAGTTGTGACACGGGCACCCTTCTAACTCTTTTCCAAGGAACCCCATTTATCCTTGGGGCATGTCGAAGCGGCTTATTTCGCTTGCAGTCGCGCTAATTTTTATAGGCAGTAGCACGGCTGCCAATGCCGCCTCCCCAAAACCAACACTGGCACAGATTGAAGCGGCAAAGAAAGCTGAAGCTGCCAAAAAGGCCGCGGCTGATGCCGCAGCCAAGAAATTAGCAGCTGCGAACATGACGCTAAAGGCGCTAACTGCGCAAGCAAATGCAGCTCAAGCACTTTATATTAAAGCGAAAGCTGAATTAGCTAAAGCCACAGCAGAAGCAGTTGCTGCAGCGGAGTATGCCCGCAAGACTGCCGAAGAAGTCGCGCGTGCACATCGAACTATTGGAAAATTGGCCACCAACGCTTACATAATGGGTGGAACTTTTAGCGATATCGAACCACTATTGAGTGCAAATGGCCCACAAGATTTAATGGATCGAATCACAATTTTGCAATCACTTGGAGATCAGAACACAAAAGCGCTTGAGCGATTTAAAGCGGCTGAAGTTATCGCACGAGCCGCCAAAGTTGTGGCTGATGCTGCAAAAGATAAGCAGACCGCTGCAACTGAAAAAGTTGCCGCTGCCAAAAAAGTTGCCGATGACGCCAGATCGCTGCAGCAAAAAGAAGTTGAGAAGTTGCGCGCGGTTCAAGATAAGTTGTTAAAAGAATTAACCAAAGCAAAAAATATCCGCGTAACTTTAGAGCAGCAACGTCAACTTGCACTACTTGAAGAGGCGCAAGCTGGTCAAGCAGAAGTTACACCGGGACAAGCGAAAATTTGGCCAGATCTTGGTTTTAAAGGTCGGTCGACAATTCGCACTACGCAAGACCAGCGAGATGCAGCTGTTGCATATGCGAAGAAGCAAGTTTTAGCGCGCAAGCCATATATCTGGGGCGCCTCAGGCCCGAATTCCTTTGATTGCTCCGGATTAGTTTTTGCTGCATATAAATCTGCCGGTTTAGCTTGGCCAGCCTGGGACCGTTTGAACTCAGCACTTTATGCTGGTTACACCAAACATGTATCACTTAGTGAACTTGTGCCAGGCGATCTCTTGTTCTACTCCTATAAGGGAACCATTTCGAGTATTCACCACATCACCATTTATGCCGGGAACGGCATGATGTGGGAAGCGAACTCCACGAAAAAGGGCTTGATTTATTCAAATATTTACAGCATTAAAGGCTTAATGCCATTCGGTGGTCGGGTCTAGTCTTAACTCTATGAGCACCAATCCTGCAACCGTTGCCATTCGCAGCGCGGTGCGCGAATCTCTCGCTAGTTGCAGTGCGGGCGATACTGTTCTGGTGGCTGTTTCTGGAGGCGCCGATTCCTTAGCTTTAGCAGCAGCGCTAATTCCAGAATGTAAGAATTTATTAATCAAATTAGTAGGCGTTACCATTGATCACCAACTCCAAAGCACTTCAACTGAACAAGCTAATAAAGTTGTAATTCAACTTTCGCAATTAGGATTTTCTGAAATCGAAAATGTAAAGGTTCAAGTTGAGATAACCGATGGAATTGAAGCTTCCGCTCGACGTGCTCGATATGCTGCTCTTGATTTAATTTCTGAAAAACATGGAGCTAAGTTAATTTTTCTGGGACACACTCTCAATGATCAAGCCGAAAGTGTTTTATTAGGATTGGCTCGTGGCTCAGGCGCTCGTTCGCTTTCCGGAATGGCGCGCACTTCAGGAAAATATTGCCGACCACTTTTAGGGATCACTCGTACTCAAACATTGGCAGCATGTGCCGAAAATAATTTGCTGCCCTGGACTGATCCGCATAATTCTGATTCTCAATTTGCCCGGGTACGAGTTCGCGCCGAAGCTTTACCAAAATTGGAAGAGAGTATTGGACCTGGAATTACCGAAGCGCTGGCTCGTAGCGCCGACTTGCTACGTGATGATGCCGATGCGCTCGATGGTTTGGCCGAGCAATATGCCCTCGGATTAGATCTCTCAGATATAGAGGTGGTTGGTTTAGCCAGCTTGCCAAAAGCGATCCGAACTCGAATCCTGCGCATGGCTATCTATGCTGCGGGAGCTCCTTCAGGCTCAATTTCCGCCGATCATGTGGCCAGCGTTGAGGCATTGATCACCTCTTGGCATGGTCAAGGCGCTTGTAGCCTCCCCGGAGGTGTGAAGGTTGAGCGAATTTCGGGCAGACTTTCGCTCCTGTCCCGCACTTGACGCCACAGTTATCTCGAAGCGATTTCGACTTAACTAATTAGACCTAAGAGGAGCACCGTGGATCTATCAGCAATTGAAAGCGATATCGAGCGCGTAATTGTTAGCGAAGTAGATTTGCAAGCACGCATCAAAGATCTAGCTGCTCAAGTGGACGCTGATTACGAAGGCCGAGATGTTTTGCTGGTCGGAGTACTTAAGGGCGCGGTAATGGCGATGGCTGATTTAACTAGGTCCATGCAACGTCACATAGAAATGGATTGGATGGCAGTCTCATCTTACGGCTCTGGCACCAAATCAAGTGGCGTAGTTCGCATTTTAAAAGATCTAGATTGCGATATCACCGGACGCAATGTTTTGATCGTGGAAGATATTGTTGATTCTGGTTTAACTCTCTCGTGGTTGAAATCAAATCTAGAATCACGTGGCGCTGCCAATGTAGATATCTTGGCCATTCTGCGCAAACCAGAAGCTGCCAAAGTTGAAGTTGATGTCAAATATGTAGGCTTTGATATTCCAACCGATTTTGTAGTTGGGTACGGACTTGATTTTGATGAAAAGTATCGTAACTTGCCATTTATTGGTGTGCTCGCAAAGCATATGTACGAATAGAAGCAATATGACAAAAAAAGATATCAATGAAAACAAGCAACCGAAGAAAAAGACCATTAAGACTGTTGTGAAGCGCGGTGAAAAGAAACCCGTCACTAAAGCTGGACGTATTTTCCGGGGCCCACTTTTTTGGATCGTATTTGCAATTATTGCGGTGTCTGTCTTCGGTCAGATTTCTGGTGCAGGCAGCGCCTACACAAAAGTAGATACCTCACAGATTCTTGATGCGATTTCGCAATCGGAAGTTAAGAGCGCAGTTGTTGTAGATAAAGATCAATTAATTAGAGTCGAACTAAGAGCTGGCCGCACAATTAAGGGCGCTTCTAAAGTTGAAGCCTCGTATGTAGTGCGTCAAGAACCAACCATTATCGATGCTTTAAGCGCTAATCCACCGGTAAATGGCTGGAATATCGAGGTTCCGCAGACCCCATTAATTGTCAGTTTCTTATTTTCACTTGCCCCAATTTTAATTATCGGTTTGCTCTTCTTCTTCATGATGAGCCAGGCTCAAGGTGGCAACAAAGTATTTAGTTTTGGAAAATCTCGGGCAAAGCTACAAAGCGACGAGGTTCCAAAGACAACTTTCGCGGATGTCGCTGGAGCCGATGAAGCAATCTCCGAACTTCATGAGATAAAAGATTTCTTAGCAAATTCGGATAAGTACGCTGAACTAGGCGCCAAGATTCCAAAGGGTGTTCTGCTCTACGGTCCGCCCGGAACCGGTAAGACTTTATTAGCCCGTGCAGTTGCAGGTGAGGCTGGCGTTCCTTTCTATTCCATCTCAGGTTCTGATTTCGTTGAGATGTTTGTTGGTGTCGGCGCAGCAAGAGTCCGCGATCTATTCACTCAAGCAAAAGCAAATGCTCCGGCGATAATTTTTGTAGATGAGATTGATGCAGTTGGCCGTCAACGCGGAGCTGGTTTGGGTGGCGGTCATGATGAGCGCGAACAAACACTTAATCAGCTATTGGTTGAGATGGATGGGTTCGAAGCAAATGGCCAAGTTATTTTAATTGCAGCGACTAACCGACCAGATGTTCTAGATCCCGCTCTTCTTCGCCCAGGTCGATTTGATCGTCAGATAGCCGTTGACCGTCCAGATCTAAAAGGTCGTGAAGCGATTCTGCAAGTTCATGCCAAAGGCAAAACAGTTTCTAAAGATTTAGAATTACTTGATTACGCGCGTCGCACTCCTGGTTTTACTGGCGCCGATTTAGCGAATGTACTTAACGAGGCCGCTCTATTGAGTGCTCGCGAGCAAAAGAAAGAGATCGGTAATCGCGAACTTGATGAAGCAATCGACCGAGTAATGGCTGGTCCTCAGCGTAAATCGCGCTTAATGTCTGATTCTGAGCGCCTGGTCACGGCTTATCATGAAGCTGGACATGCACTTGTCGCTCATGCTTTACCGCATACAGATCCAGTCCACAAGATCACCATCATGCCGCGCGGTCGCGCTCTTGGTTACACCATGGTCTTACCTGATGATGATAAATACTCAACCACCCGCAATCAGTTGCTTGATCAATTGGCATATTCACTAGGTGGTCGTGCTGCCGAGGAATTAATTTTTCACGATCCCTCAACTGGCGCATCGAATGATATTGAAAAAGCGACAGCGCTCGCGAGAGCAATGGTTACGCAATATGGAATGACCGAAGCAATTGGTGCAATCAAACTTGGCACCGATGGTTCCGAACCATTCATGGGTCGCAGCTATGGTCACGAGCGCGATTATTCCGAAAGTGTTGCAGCGATTATTGATGCAGAGGTGCGCAAGTTGATCGAGAATGCGCATCAAGAAGCCTTTGATATTTTAGTTGCTAATCGCAATACGTTAGATGCGATGGTGCTTGAACTCTTAGATCGCGAGACAATCAATAAAGATGAAATCGCTGAAATCTTTAAAAAAGTAAAACCTTGGGGAGAGCGTCCAGCCTGGACCGGTTCAGCAATGCGAGTTCCTTCAGATATTCCACCAGTTGAGGTGCCAGCCAAAGATAAAGTCAAAGAAGTAGTTGAAGCGAAGAAGCCACGTGCTCGAAAGAAATCAAGTGAGTGAGATAAATTCGATCTCGATCGAAAATGGTGATGGTCGCGCAAAGCACCCCTATGATGCAGCACGGGCTGAAGCCGCGATTCGCGAATTACTTTTGGCGCTAGGCGAAGATCCTGAGCGAGATGGTTTAAAAGAAACCCCGGCGCGCGTTGCTCGAGCGATGGCAGAGAATTTTGCGGGGCTATATCAATCACCTGAGGATGTACTGACCACAACCTTTGATATCGGCCACGAAGAACTAGTAATTATTAGGGATATTGACGTATTTTCTCAGTGCGAGCATCACTTGACTCCATTTCATGGCGTTGCTCATGTGGGCTATATACCAAGTGGAAAAATTACCGGACTCTCGAAAGTCGCGCGTTTGGTTGACCTTTTTGCAAAGCGACCACAAGTTCAAGAGCGCATGACTTCCCAGATTGCCGATGCAATGATGAAAATCTTGAACCCGATGGGTGTAATTGTCATTATCGATTGTGAACACCTCTGCATGTCGATGCGTGGAGTTAGAAAATCTGAAGCGCGAACAGTTACAAGTGCAGTGCGCGGCGTGTTACGTGACCCAGCTACTCGCGCCGAAGCAATGTCACTAATCACAGCACGGTAAATTAATCATGTTGGTGATGGGAATCTTAAATATCACTCCAGATTCCTTTGCTGATGGCGGTCAACACTTTACCTTTACAGATGCAGTGACTCATGGCTTAAGGTTAATTTCTGAAGGTGCCGACATAGTTGATGTAGGAGGCGAATCCACAAGACCTGGTGCAGATAGAGTTTCGCCAGCTGAAGAGCAGCGCAGAGTAATTAATGTAATAACTAAATTAGCTGATTCGGGAAAACCAATTAGCATCGATACGATGCGGGCCTCAACTGCTCGAGCCGCTGTGGTTGCCGGTGCTTCAATTATTAATGATGTAAGTGGTGGTTTAGCTGATGATTCAATGTTGGAAACTGCGGCAGAACTAAAAGTTCCATATATCGCCATGCACTGGCGCGGCCATTCCAAAGAGATGAATTCTCTAGCCAAATATGCAAATGTGGTAGATGAAGTAATAAGTGAATTGCAACTGCGAATTGATGCGGCTCTTGCTGCCGGTATTGCTAAAAATAATTTGATAATCGATCCAGGAATTGGCTTTGCGAAAGAAGCTACTGATAACTGGGCAATAATTGAGGAAATTGACCGTTTTGTAGCCCTTGGTTACCCCGTGCTAGTTGGTGCATCACGTAAGCGATTCCTCGGTGGTGACGATCCAACTGCTCGCGAAGCAGCAACTGTTGCTTTAACGAAGCGACTTAGCCAAAGCGGTATCTGGGCAGTTAGAGTTCATGGCGTATCAGCAAATAGGGCGGTCTTGTAATGAACGATTCAATTCGCATTAACGGCATTAAAGGCTTTGGTTACCATGGGGTTTTTGCCGAAGAAACCAAGAACGGTCAAGAGTTTTTAGTCGATGTTGAATTAATTCTCGATCTAGAGAGAGCCTCAAAGAGCGACGATTTAGCAGATACCGTCGATTATGGCGCAATCTGTGACTTAACCATGGCCGCAATCACCGGTCAGCCTTTTAAGCTAATCGAGAAATTAGCAGGGGTAATTGCCGATGAGATTCTCGCCACGCAAATTCTGGTAGAGATTGCTCTAGTTACCGTACATAAGCCAAGTGCTCCAATAAATGCAATTGCCAGTGATATTAACGTGATGGTAATTCGCACTCGATGAGAGCCGTTATTTCAATAGGTGCCAATATCGGTGAGCCCAAAGCAAATTTAGATTTAGCTATAGGTTTATTGCGCGAGGCAACTGAAGTAATTTCAGTTTCTAGTTATCTGCAAACTAAACCAGTTGGCGGTCCAGATCAACCTGATTACTTAAACGCCGTAGTCATACTCGAATCAGATTTACCCGCCAAAGATTTATTAGCGCTATTAAATGGAATTGAAACTGCAATGGGTCGTACTCGAGAAATGTATTGGGGCCCCAGGGTTATCGATCTGGATTTAATTCAATATGGTGGATTGCTGGTAAATGATGAGCAACTAACTCTGCCCCATCCAAGAGCTCACGAACGTCGCTTTGTTTTGGCGCCTTGGTTTGAGATTGAGCCTGATGCGGTCCTGCTTACGCATGGACGGATTTCAGATCTGCTAAAGACTGATTTAGAATAGGTTCACATCGCCCGGTACCTGAAAGGACTGGAGCCAAAAGATGACAGTACTAGTTCCGACAATGGGCGCTCTTCATAAGGGCCACCAAGCTTTGATTAAGCGCGCTCGCGAACTTGATAATCAGGTTGTTGTCAGCATCTTTGTTAACCCACTTCAATTTTCGGAGAGCAGCGATCTCGAGAAGTATCCGCGCACGCCCGAAGCAGATATTAAAATTGCAACGCTAGCTGGAGCAACTGAAGTTTGGTTTCCAACTTATGAAGAAATTTACCCAACCGAACCAGTTCAGTTTGCAGCCGGGCCAGTTGGTGATTTATATGAAGGTGCATCTAGACCAGGCCACTTTGCTGGAGTTCTAACCGTAGTAAATCGGTTATTCGAAATTGTGAAACCAAGTGCTGCAGTTTTTGGCGAGAAAGATTTCCAGCAGCTCTGGTTAATAAAGCATCATTTTAAGAAGATGAATATTGTGCAAGTACCAACAGTGCGAGAATATGACGGACTGGCTCTTTCTTCAAGGAATATTCGTCTGACTGAATCAGATCGAGAGGCTGCTCTAATAATCTCTAAAGCTCTAAGAGAGCCGGCTCGCATAAAAGAAGTTCTGTCGACTGAGCCTAGGTTTAGATTAGATTACGCCGAAATTATTGATGAGCAAACTTTTGAATTAGCGAGTGATGGCAGCGTAAATAATCGGGCAATTATCGCTGGTTGGGTAAATGGCGTGCGGTTGCTAGATAATGCAGTTGTGGATGCGAACTCATGAAGCTACTAGCGCCTAAACCAGGATGGACTTCTCGCGCCGATGTAATTGTGGTCGGATCGGGAATCGCTGGCATGACAACAGCCCTTCAACTACGAACCTTTGGTTTATCGGTTCTGATGGTCACTAAGGCAAAAGTTGATGAAGGTTCGACTAAGTGGGCACAAGGTGGAATCGCGGCAGCACTTGGCGACGGCGACTCACCAGAGGCCCATTTAATCGATACTTTGATTGCTGGTGCGGGCCTGTGCGATGTTGAGGCAGTTCGAGTTCTGGTAACCGAAGGACCTGAGGCAGTTCGTAAATTAATTGAGCGCGGCGCTAAATTTGATACTGAAGCAGATGGTGAAATTGCGTTAACTCGCGAAGGTGGTCACTTACGTAATCGAATTTTACATGCAGGCGGTGATGCAACTGGTGCGGAGGTATCTCGTGCGTTGCTTGCAGCGGTGCGTAATGATCCACAAATCGAAGTAGTTGAGGATGCATTGGTTCTCGATGCGTTGAAAGATAAAACCGGTCGAGTCTGTGGAGTAACTCTTCACGTTATAGGTGTCGGATCTCGCGATGGAGTTGGTCAAGCACTAGGTAAAGCTGTAGTTCTCGGTACTGGTGGTCTGGGCCAAGTATTTGCCAGCACTACAAATCCATCAGTATCAACCGGTGATGGAGTAGCACTCGCCCTTCGGGCTGGCGCAAAGGTTGCAGATGTGGAATTTATTCAATTCCATCCAACTGTTCTCTGGCTTGGTGGCAAATCACGCGGGCAACAACCATTGATTTCTGAAGCAGTTCGCGGCGAAGGCGCTTATTTAGTTGATGACAATGGCGAACGCTTTATGCAAGGGATACATCCGCTTGCTGAATTAGCACCACGGGATGTAGTCGCAATTGCACTTATGCGCAAAATTAAAGAGACTGGCAAAAATCACGTGTGGCTAGATGTTAGACATCTCTCTGGTTTTGCCGATCGATTTCCAAATATCTATGCATCTTGTTTAGCTCATGGAATAAACCCGATCAAAGATTTAATTCCAGTTGCACCTGCTTCGCACTATGCATCAGGCGGAGTTCGGGTTGATTTAAATGGGAAAAGCAGTATTCCTGGTCTATATGCATGTGGTGAGACCGCTTGCTCCGGGGTCCATGGCGCCAACCGGTTAGCTTCAAATTCCTTGTTAGAAGGGCTAGTTTTCAGTGCTCGGATCGCAGCCGATATCGCAGTCGATATTGCAGCAAATTTACCGAATGACTCAGAGCCGGTTGAAAATAACAGCACCTCATTCTTACTTGATCCAGCAGTTCGCAAAGATTTACAAACTGCCATGAGTCGTGGGGCTGGTGTATTGCGCTCAGCCGATTCGCTAATTGAAACAAGTAACGTGCTCTCTCGATTAGAAGCCCGTCATAGCGATTCGCCACAAGTAGATGCATGGGAGACCACAAATCTCTTTCAGTTGGCCCAAACTATTTTGCGAGCAGCCCTGATTCGTCAAGAAACTCGCGGTTCTCACTGGCGTGAAGATTTTCCGGAAGTCAGCGCAGCTTGGGAGAAGCGGATCGTGCAACAAATCGACGAATCTGGGAATTGGGCAACTGAGTATGCGCAGGTGATAAATAAATGATCGATCTAAATCTTATTAAAGCTGCTCTGGCCGAAGATCTAGCTGGGGGAGTTGATGTAACGTCAGTTGCAACTATTGCACCAGATGCTCAACTAACTGCTGAATTTGTAGCTCGTGACTCTGGTGTAGTGGCAGGCATTGAGATGGCGCAAGCAGTACTTTCTGAAGTCGGTGTTGCAAAGATCGAAGTTCTAGTTAATGAGGGAGCGTCGGTTCAGGTTGGAGATGTACTGATCCGAGTGAGCGGTAATGCAAGAGCAATTCTTTTGGCGGAGCGAACTGCCTTAAATTTCTTGGGTCATCTCTCGGGGATAGCCACGTTAACCAGCCACTGGGTACGCGAAGTTTCGGGCACCAACTGCAAAGTTCGGGATACTCGCAAAACCACACCGGGCTGGCGTGAACTTGAAAAATTCGCAGTGCGCATGGGTGGTGGCACTAACCACCGCATGTCGTTAAGCGAAGCGGCTCTAATCAAAGATAATCACATCGCAGCAGCCGGCGGCGTAAAAGCAGCATTTAACGCGGTCCGCAGCGCATTTCCAACAGCGCCAATCGAAATCGAAGTAGATACTTTGGCGCAATTAGCTGAAGTATTACCGCTAAAACCAGATTTAGTTCTTCTTGACAATATGTCACCAGATGAATGCCGGACAGCTGTTTCACAAGTAGCAGGTCAAACCAAACTTGAAGCTTCAGGTGGCATCACACTCGAGTTAGCAAAAGCGTATGCCCAGACTGGCGTTGATTACCTAGCTATTGGTGCACTAACTCATTCCGCAAAGAATTTTGATATCGGCCTAGACATAAGGAGTAAATAAAATGCTGTTGACTGTAGATGTTGGTAATACCAATACAGTACTTGGGATTTTTGAAGGTGAAAATTTAGCTCAGTCCTGGCGAGTAAAGACAGATCCTCGTAATACTGCAGATGAACTTTGGCTGCAGTACGAAGCTCTCGTTTCGGAATATGAATTAAGTGGACTAGCAATCTGCAGTACGGTTCCCGCAACGCTTCGCGAACTTCGTAGAATGATCACTGATTACTTTGAAGATGTGCCAACCACAATTGTTGAGCCTGGCATCAAGACTGGCGTTCCACTTATAGTAGATAATCCCAAGGAAATTGGTGCTGACCGCATTGTTAATACACTGGCAGCTCACACTCTCTTTGGTGGGCCAGCTATAGTCGTAGATTTCGGTACTTCCACTAATTTCGATGTGGTCTCGCCATCAGGTGAATTTCTTGGCGGTGCCCTTGCGCCGGGAATTGAGATTTCAGTAGAAGCGCTTGCAGCGCGCGCTGCACAGTTACGTAAAGTTGAATTGGTACTACCTAAATCAGTTATTGGAAAGAACACCGTAGAAGCGCTGCAATCTGGCACCATTTATGGATTTGCTGGCCAAGTAGATGGTTTAGTAAATCGAATTACTGAAGAGCTCGCTCAAAGTTATGGTGAGACTCCGACCGTGGTGGCAACAGGTGGCTTAGCACCTTTGATATTGGATGTTTCCGAGACGATCGATGAACATGAGCCAGATCTGACATTGATCGGTCTGCGCCTGATACACGAGCGCAATCGGTAGCAGTTAGACTGCACTTCTTATGAGCGAGCAGACGACAAATATCGGCGATGATTTACCCGAGCAATTACGTATCCGACGCGAAAAGCGGGCTGATCTAATTGCTCAAGGAATCGAGCCATATCCAGTAGCTGTAGCTCGCACCAAATCACTCATTGAAGTTCGTGCCAAGTATCAAGGTCTCGAAACCGATACCGCAACAGGTGATATCGAAAGTTTGACTGGCCGAGTAATTTTCAAACGCGATACCGGAAAATTATGTTTCGCAACTTTGCGTGAAGGTGATGGAACTGAACTACAGGCGATGTTTTCACTAGATAAAGTGGGCGAAGATTCAATCACGGCCTGGAAATCGCAAGTAGATCTTGGTGACTTAGTTAGCGTCACAGGCGAAATAATTACTTCAAAACGCGGTGAATTATCTATTTTGGCTAATTCATGGCAGATTGCATCAAAGTCTCTACGCCCGTTGCCAAATGAACATAATCCGCTATCTGAGGAAACTAGAGT
>Ga0214923_10004932_pt1 | contig 15770 bp, 11 predicted proteins | sample LL1510_MetaG_FD_177993 | JGI IMG/M metagenome (GOLD analysis project Ga0214923, IMG submission 177993) | Freshwater microbial communities from Lake Lanier, Atlanta, Georgia, United States - LL-1510 | ecosystem: Environmental > Aquatic > Freshwater > Lake | place: USA: Georgia | collected...
ACAGCAATGGTAAAATCGCCAATCCTACTTACCGCGAAGTGTGCTCAGGGTATACCGGTTGTGTGGAAGTGGTGAAAATCATGTTCGATACCACCAAAACTTCGTATGCCGAGATACTCACTGTTTTCTGGCGTATTCACAATCCTACCACATTAAACAAACAAGGCAATGACGAAGGAACCCAATACCGCAGTGGCATTTATTACCGCAACAACGAACAAAAGGAACTCGCTTTATACAGCCTAAAAGCGGCGGAAGATGCCAAACTTTGGGACGGTAAAATTGTAACAGAAATTCTTCCTTTAGAAAAATATTCCGATGCCGAAGACTATCACCAAAACTACTTTGAAAACAATCCAGAACAACCTTACTGCATTTATGTAGTGGGAGAAAAGGTAAAGAAGTTTGAGGAGTTTATGAAGAAATATAAAGGTTTATAAGGGTTTATAAAAGTTTATAAGGGTTTATAAAGGTTCAATAGGAAAAGAAAAACTTATCAAATTCAGTTCAACCTTTATTCAATTAAATAAACGAAATCTAAACGCTCATAAACATTCATAAACACTTATAAACTTTCCAATTACTAACCCTTGTGCATCTGAATGTTGAAAATCGAGATTCCAGTTCCAATCAATAACCCGGTAAGTACGTCGGAAGGGTAGTGTTTCCCTGCTAAAATTCTCAGGGTGGCGGTGGCTAACGATGCTACGCCCGCGCCGTATGCCAGATATTTAACCGTGTTCGTTTGGTTATTTCGCAGTGCATACATCAACGCCGTTGTTGCTGCGGCTGCTGTTATTGCACTATGTCCGCTGAAAAATGAATAATTATCATCTTTGTTGCCCGTAAATTGATATCCCGAAGCATTGGTGTAGGGCCTGCTTCTTTGAACCAATATTTTAACCAATTGCACGGTGTTTCCCGTTATCCAAAGGTTTTGAGCGAGGTTATTGATATACCCCCAACGTTCATTTTGTGGGAGAGCCAATGTTAATGCAGAACTGAGTAGCATGGTGGCTCCGGCAGTTGCATCTGCGGTATGCGCCAAGTTGGTGTTCAATTGATTCACTGCAAGTTTGTCTATTGGATTCACCGTCCAGTGATGGGGAGTGGCATTGAGTTTGTTTGTAAGCCAAATTTCTGTGGCACTTATTGTAATTAAACTGCCATACAAAATCTTGTCGTAAGTGGGTTTTACAGCGTAATTTTGGGACTTAAGGTTATTGTCCCCCAAAAAAATAATGCACAAAAGCAATAGTGTCAGTTTTACACTTACGCAAATGCGAAATTGGGTTAAGTATTTGCTTATAATAGATTTAGTTGTGTTTGACATTGGTTGGTAGCATTTAAATTGTGTAAATATAATGTGCGTAAATCCGTTTACTAAAAAAAAGATAAAAATTAACCAATGCGATTAACGTTTTGGTAACTTTGCAGTACAAATTTACGAAAATAAACTGTATGAGTAATGAGGCATTGATTGCGAATATAAAATCGCATGCAAAGCAAGTTTTTGAAAACTTAACCACCGATGAGCTTATCGAGAAAGCTCTCGAGAGAAATGAAGGTCAAATCACAGATAAAGGCGCCTTGGCTGCCGATACGGGTGAATTTACTGGAAGAAGTCCGAAAGACAAATTCTTGGTAAAAGATGCAAAAACTGCCGACACCGCATGGTGGGGTACTGTAAATCAACCCTTTGAATCTGAAAAATTCGATGCGTTGTTGAACAGGGTAGTAGCGCATTTAGAAGGAAGAGAAATCTTTGTTCGTCATGCATATGCTTGTGCTGATCCAACTTATCGTTTAAATATTCAAGTAGTTACTGAAAGTGCGTACCAAAATTTGTTCGCTAAGAACTTGTTTTTACGTCCTACAGCAAGTGAAATCGCTACCCAACCTTCTGACTGGGTAATTATTGCTGCACCATCATTCATGGCTGATCCAGCAATTGATGGAACCCGCCAGCACAACTTTACCATTGTAGATTTAACCAAGAAAATCATCTTAATTGGTGGTAGTGGTTACACTGGTGAAATTAAGAAAGGTATCTTTAGTGTGTTGAATTACATCCTTCCACAAGAAAAAGGAGTATTGAGCATGCACTGTTCTGCGAATATTGGTAAGGACAACGACACTGCTGTATTCTTCGGATTGAGCGGTACCGGTAAAACTACGTTGAGTGCTGATCCTAATCGTAAGTTAATCGGTGACGATGAACACGGATGGTCTGATTCTACCGTATTCAATTTTGAAGGTGGTTGTTATGCAAAATGCGTAAACTTAACTGAAGAAAAAGAACCTCAAATTTGGAATGCAATTAAGCCTGGTGCTTTGGTTGAAAACGTTCGTTTCTTTGAGGGAACCAATACGCCTGATTACGATAACATTTCTGTTACCGAAAACACCCGTGTTGCTTACCCAATTGACTATATCGACAATATTGCAGTGCCTTCTATTGGCGATGCTCCTAAAAATATTTTCTTCCTAACTGCAGATGCATTTGGGGTATTGCCTCCAATTTCTAAATTGACTCCTGGTCAAGCCATGTATCAATTTATTTCAGGTTATACTGCAAAAGTTGCAGGTACTGAAGCGGGAGTTACAGAACCACAAGCTACTTTCTCTGCATGTTTTGGACAAGTTTTCTTGCCATTACATCCTGCGAAATATGCACAGATGTTGGGTGAAAAACTTTCTGCAAATCCAGATATCAACGTATGGTTAATCAACACAGGTTGGTCTGGTGGTGCTTACGGTGTAGGTAGCAGAATGAAATTGTCTTACACCCGTGCCATGATTACTGCGGCTTTGGAGGGACAATTGAATGGGTCGTTCACCAATCACCCTGTATTTGGTTTTGCAATGCCTGATGCTTGTCCTAACGTTCCTTCAGAATTGTTACATCCAAGAAATACTTGGGCTGACGGTGCTGAATACGATGCAACTTGTCAGAAGTTGGCAAAATTGTTCAACGACAATTTCCAAAAATTTGCCGATGGATCTAGCGACGAAATCAAGGCCGCTGCTCCTAAAATGGCCACTGCTTAAAACAACAACAATAACAACAATAACAAAATTGGACGCTCTAGGGCGTCCTTTTTGTTTAGAGGCACTTCGTGCGTTTAGAAGAGCTTCGCTCGTTTAGGGTTTAGAAGCATTGCCATGCGTTTAGATTTTTTTTCGTCAAAAGCATGTTACAATATAATAATGCCTTAAATTTTTGATCCTTTCTCTCTGTTTTCGTCTTTATGAACAATTTTCAAGTTTTCAATTTCGTCTTTACCACCTTTTGCAATTGGAAACACGTGGTCAACCTCTATATCGTCTCCAAGAAAAATTGGAGCACCAGAAATATTACTTAAGTTCTTTTGTGATTCAATTAGCTTTAATTTATCACTTTCATTAAGACTTATTTTACGTTCCGCAATTTTGTATTTTGTCTTGAAATTTTTTAAAAGTTGGTTAAATTTATCTAACCCTTTGTTGTCATAATTGTCAGATTCAGGTATGTTTTTTAGATAACTAAGGATTTCTTTGATTTCAGACTTAATTGTCAGTCTGTGATATTTAATCATTTCAAAATTAATTTCATTTATTATTAACCATAGAAAATAGAAATCTTGCATCGTTCTTCTGAAATACCTTGGGTCTTTACCAGCTTTAAATACTTCATCAAGTTCATTTTTTATATATTCAAATAACTCTTCTTTAGATTTGTCTTGGTCGAGCAAAATATATTTTATCTTTTTAATAAAACTTTTTATGTTTCGCGAAGCAATATCGAATGTGTTTTTCTTTTCCTGTCCATTTTCTGTTAATTCTAAAAGTAAATTACTGATAAGTACTTTGTCCCCAATTCGTGCATTTAATCTGTCCGTTTTTTGGTAGACATCAAGAGTTTTTCTTTTATCAGAAGAAAGGTTTGCATACTCAAGGAAAATCAGAGAGGTGATAAGCTCCTCGTTTTCCATTCTATCTCTGTCGTTGGCAGTTTTTAATTGTTTAAGATAGAACCAATCTTCAACACTTGATTTCAAAGATTTTATGTAGTTAATAATATCTATTTCAACCCAAGAATTCCACATTTCAAAAGAGTTTTCTCTGATTGGGTAAGGTTTGTCATTAAGTCTTATAAAAAGGTCAATTGGGTCAAAGTTTTGGTTACGGATTTCATCAATTTCAACTAAATACAAAGGAAAATCGTATATCTTATTTTTTTGTTCTTCGTCTAGAGAATCAAATTTTTTGCCATCTAATTCTTTAAGGATTTTCAGTTTTCTAAGAGCAAATTTATGGTTTTTCGAACTTTTTGATTTACCTCTTTCGTCAATATACTCTGAACCAATAAAACCTAATAGGGTTAGCATTCTTTGCTGACCATCAATTACTTCACTAATTCCGTCCTCTCTTTTGTAAATAAAAATTGCAGGTAAAGTAATTCCTAATAATATACTTTCAATAATTGAAGATGCCTTCGTGGAATTTATAACTTCCTTTCTCTGATAAGATGGCCTAACAAGAAATCTTCTTTTATTCATCAATCTAACAACATCGTCTATTGAAATTCTCGATGGTTCAGGTTTATTTAGTCTTAAAGATTCTAATTCCGAAAGTTTAGTTGATGTGTCATTTGGTTTTATTAAATCCTTTATTTCACTTTTTTTAAATGCATTTGGTGATATATAAATTGTTGTATCGATTTCATAATTTGAAGAAAAGAACTCAGCTGTTTTTATATATCTTGTTAATACTTCTTTATTAAATCCATAGTCCTGTTCTGTATATGATTCTATGTGTTTATCGATAAAATCTGCAATTTCAAGTGCCAAGTTATCCGAATATATTACATCAATTTCTTCTAATTCCAATAAACCCAATCCCCATAAAAAGCACTCCAAGGCTAAACGATTAGATTTATAGTCTTTTAAATAAGATAAGTTTTTGATTTTAGATATGAAATCTACTTTTTTAATGAATGAATCAATAACAGCATTTTCTGAATCAACGTTATCATCTGAAAGTTTTTCATATAGTTTTGTCAATAAGTCTGTCCTGCCAGTTCCCCTTGCATAATATGTAATCGGTGTCATTGGCAAAACTAAACTTCTACGAACAAAGGTCATTATCTTCTCAATTGGAGCTTCATTATTTTCTTTCTCGCGTGTCTTAAAAAATGTGGTAAATAATTCATCTAATTTAATAGCATTATTTTCAAAATAATCTTTGAATGCAGCGGATAATGCATCGTTATCGTATATTGCATTATCAATTTCAGCCTTTCTTAATGGAGTAATTCCTGAATTGTAGCGCGAAAATATTTCTTTCTTTACACGGTCTTCTAAATATTTATCTAGAGGTGGTTCATTAACAAGTTTGAATTCAATGATTCTAAGTTTTGCATCCAAAAACTTGTCTATTATATCTTTGTCATTTTTAGCTAAATCATCATAACTGTTGTTTTTAAGTTGAGTTAATATTTGAAGTCCTTTTGGCTTCAGTACAAATTTATTTTCCATAAAGCGCATAATAGTTTCAAATCTTTGTCTACCATCAATTATTTCTATGCCTGAATTGTTGTCAAAGAATATTAGAGGGGGGATTTCTGTTCCTAAAAGTATGCTTTCAATAAAATAGGTTGCTTTATTATAGTCCCAAACATAGTTACGTTGGTAGTATGGTTTGTAATCAATTTTGTTCTTCAGTCTTGGACTGAACAAGCTGTCAATAGACTTTGAGTAAGTCTCAACTTTGAGATGCTCTTTGAATATTTTTTCAAAAGTTTCTTGTCTTACCATAATATTAATTTTTTTCTTTTTGTATCTTTAGTAATGCTATATCGGTTAAGGCGTTGTGATGGAGGGCCTTGAAATCTTAAACTGTCTGCCAAAACGAATATTTATTAGTTGCTCAAATATTTCTTATCGCACCGCCAGAAAACTTATTCAAATCCCTTGTCATACGCTGACTTTTTTTAATTGATAATCTTAACACAATCGTCACCCCAGCTTCTTTATAACCGTCATGCCCAAAAGCTTGAAAAAATCTATCACAGAAAACTTGTGCTTCTCCTTTTTCATCACCTTCTAAACTCGAAGCATATTTTACAAATTTCTCAATACTTTCTTTCATATTTTGTTTTTTAGCTTGCGTACAACTTCATTATTTACGAAAGTACCTCAAAAACCCTTATAAGTCAAATCATTGTGGAATAAAGGGATTTTTTTAGATATGCGAAAATTGAAAATACCGTATTTGCGATTTAAGTAATTACACACTAGCGAAGTAAATTAGTATTATTATTATAATCAACATATTCCCCAGTTGTTTGACCAACGTTTATATATGCTGAACTAAAAATTTGTTTTGAATTATAAAGTATCTTGGCTAAAAGAAATTAAAAATGCTACATTCGATTTTAAGTATCCTTCAAAAATTTTGTCAAAGTTATTTGATAGCTTTCTGGTTTATCTCAAAATGTTTAAGGCTTGGCCGGTTTTTTTATACCCAGCCAACCTTTATAAACGCTTATAAACCTTCTAATCAACCTTTATAAACGCTCATAAACCTTAATATAATACCTCGTGGCTCTTCCTTGTCCTTCAATTTGAAAAAGACCCATTTCAACCAATTGATGTAAATGTCTGGTGGCTGTTGCTTTGGAAACTTTTGATATGCGCATATACTTTTCCGCATTCATGCCGCCAATAAATCCCTCATGACCTTGCTCAAAAATACGCTTTACCACTTTCAATTGCGCCTCGTTGAGTCGTTTTGAAAAAGCATCAAAGAATTGTGTTTTTTGAATCGTGAAATAAATGAGTTTTTGAGTGTATTCTTGCGCGCTCAATACCGTATTTGTGAAATATACAATCCATTCTGTTATTTCATTTTTTCGTTGACTTCTTTCCAAAAGCTGATAATAATCTTTTTTGTTTCGTTCTATTGTCGCCGATAAACTAATAAGCGGATTATATCCTAAAGTTTGGGCCAAAGCTTTCTCTGCAAGCGCTCTTCCAATACGCCCATTTCCGTCCTCAAAGGGATGGATACTTTCAAAATAAAGATGGGCAATGGCAGCCCTTATTGGGGCATGTAGAATTTCATTCGGTTGATTTGGAGCAGTATCGTTAAACCATTGAATAAATTGTTCCATTTCTTGAGGGACATTTGCCGAAGGCGGTGCTTCAAAATGAATTTTTTCCTTACCGAAAGCCCCTGAAATTATTTGCATAGGTTCTTCGTGGTTGCGCCATTCGCCAGCATTAATTGTAGGGTCATAACTCATGAGCGATTGGTGCCAGTGGAGTATGTCTTTTTTTGATAATGGGCTGTAAAAGCTATTGCGCACCATGATCAATAAGTTGGCAATGCCCCGAGCTTTTTGATCTTTTACATTCTCAGTGCTTTTAAGTAATCCTAAATTTTTTCGGATGGAAGAAGCAACATCCTTTCTACTGATATATTCCCCTTCAATTTCGGATGTTTTAATTGCCTCAATTACAAGTAGTTCAATTATGGTGTCTGAATGATTCTTCTCATTGAGAGAAATCAATGCACCTTCTAGTTTGCCTGAATTACGAATAAAATCAAGTAACAAGTGATTTATATTCGATATGTTATAGCTGAATTTGGGCCAGTCAGTTTGTTGCCAATTGTATTTCATTGAGCCGATTTGTATAAATTATCGGCTCAAATATACGCAAAAAATGAGCCGATTTGTATGAATTATCGGCTCATTGCCTGTTTTAAGTGATAAAATGATAAAAATACAAACCAATAAAACATACAAAATGATAAAAATACAAACCAATGAGGCATTTTATGCGTTTAGAAGATCTTCGCTCGTTTAAGGTTTAGAAGCATTGCCATGCGTTGAGATAAGTTATAGAAATTTAGAAACATATTGCTAAACGACTGGCAGGTCTTCTAAACGGCGAAGCCATCTAAACGCGTTTACGCCTCTAAACCCTCCCAATAGCTATCGGGATAATCCGTCTAAACAACCTTTAGGTTTCCTAAACGGCGAAGCCATCTAAACGCGTTTACGCATCTAAACCCAATCTGTCTAATCTGTCTAATCCGTCTAACCCGTCTAATCTTTTTTTGTTTATCTTTGCACTCTAATTATGTCACTTACATCTCAAGAAATTAAGGCAAAGTTTTTAGCGTTTTTCGAAAGTAAAAATCACCGCATCGTTCCCTCTGCACCCATTGTGGTGAAGGGCGATCCTACGTTGATGTTTACAAACGCCGGTATGAACCAATTTAAAGATTATTTCTTAGGGAATGCCGTGGCCACACAAAAACGTGTTGCCAATAGCCAAAAATGTTTGAGAGTAAGCGGAAAGCACAACGATTTGGATGAGGTAGGGCACGACCATTACCACCATACCATGTTCGAAATGCTCGGTAACTGGAGCTTTGGCGATTATTTCAAAGCCGATGCCATTGCCTGGGCTTGGGAACTACTCACCGAAGTTTATGGCCTCGATAAAGACCGTTTGTATGTTTCTGTTTTTGAGGGAGATGAAGCCGCGAATATTCACTTCGATCAAGAAGCTTACGATATTTGGGCCGCCCGCGTTGACAAATCAAAAATTATAAACGGAAATAAAAAAGACAATTTCTGGGAAATGAGCGATACCGGTCCTTGCGGACCCTGTACCGAAATCCATTTCGATATGCGTTCTGATGAAGACCGCGCAAAAGTGGATGGTGCTACCTTGGTGAATAAAGACAATCCAGAAGTGATTGAAATTTGGAACAATGTGTTCATGGAGTTTAATAGAAAGGCCGATGGCTCTTTGGAAAAACTTCCAGCACAACATGTTGATACTGGAATGGGATTTGAGCGTTTGGTTAGGGTAATACAAGGTAAATCGTCGAATTACGATACAGATATTTTCCAATTTATCATTCAAAAAACTGCCAGTTTATGTGGCAAAAAATATGGAGACAACGAAGCTCAGGATATTGCCTTTAGGGTAATTGCCGACCATATTCGTGCGGTGAGCATGTGCATTGCCGACGGTCAGCTGCCAGCCAATAACGGGGCAGGTTACGTGGTTCGCAGAATTTTGCGTAGGGCTGTTCGTTATGGGTACAGCTATTTGGGCTTTACCGAGCCATTTTTATATGAACTGTTGGTAGATTTGGCAGCCTATTTTGCAAATTCGTTTAGTGAGTTAAATAGCCAATTGGCCTTTATTCAAAGGGTGGTGAAAGAGGAAGAAATTTCTTTCTTTAGAACGTTAAGTTTGGGAATGAGCAAATTGACAACCTATTTTACTGAAAATCCAAACAAAGGAATTTCAGGAGAAATGGCCTTTGAACTGTATGATACTTATGGTTTCCCAATTGATTTAACTGAGGTTATTGCCCGCGAAAAATCAATTGAAATTGATATTCCAGGGTTTGAGAAATTACTCAACGAGCAAAAGCAAAGAAGTAAGGCCGATGCACAGAAAGAAACTGGCGATTGGCAAGTGGTTTATGAATCTTTAGAGGAAGGTTTTGTTGGATACGACAAAACAGAATGCAACACACTGATTTCAAGGCACAGATCGGTTACGGTAAAAGGCAAAAACATCACACAAATCGTGTTGGATGTTTGTCCTTTCTATGCAGAAAGTGGTGGACAGGTTGGCGATACCGGTATTTTGGTGGGTGAAGATGGCGAAACCATTGAAATTGTAGATACTACCAAAGAAAATAAACTGCATATATTGGTTTCCAATCAAGCCATTAAAAATCCTAAACAATCGTTTAAAGCCGTTGTAAACGAAAAACGCAGATTGAAAATATCGGCAAATCACAGTGCTACGCATTTGATGCACAGTGCATTGCAAAGAGTTTTGGGTTCGCACGTTGCGCAAAAAGGAAGTTTGGTGAACGATGAAAGTTTGCGATTCGACTTTTCTCATTTCGGCAAAATGACGGATGATGAAATTACGCAAGTTGAAACCATGGTAAATGCCAAAATTCAAGAGGGCATTGCTTTGTTAGAACATAGAAATATTCCAATTCAAAATGCCATCGACATGGGCGCAACTGCGTTGTTTGGTGAAAAATATGGCGATTTTGTAAGGGTTATTGAATTTGATAGAAATTACTCAATGGAACTTTGTGGGGGAACCCACGTTGCCAATACTTCACAAATTGGGTTCTTTAAACTTATTTCTGAGGGAAGTGTAAGCGCTGGGGTTAGAAGAATTGAAGCCATTACCAATGAAAAAGCAATGAATTATATTGCGGAGAAACTTCAATTGTTGACAGAAATTTCTGAGAGCTTGAATAATCCAAAAGATATTTTACAAGCCATTCAAAAATTATTTGCCGACAATAATCAGTTGAGCAAGAAGATTGAAATCTTCGAAAACCATCAAATTGCACAAATTAAGGCTGATTTAATGTCGTCTGTTCAATCGAATGGTGGTTTGAATGTAGTGCAGGCAAATTTGCAATTGCCTTCAGCAGAAGCAGCAAAACAACTTTGTTTTCAGTTGAAACAGGAACTGCCTAATTTGGTTTGTGTGTTAGGTTATACCGCAGATGAAAAACCAGGATTGGCAATTTACATTGAAGAGAACTTGGTGGCTGAAAAAGGATGGGATGCATCGGCCATGGTGAGAGAATGCGGAAAGTTCATCCAAGGTGGAGGGGGAGGACAAAAATTCTTCGCTACAGCGGGTGGAAAAGATGCCGCTGGCTTGGATAATGCCATTGCCAAAGCAATAGAAATATTGGGATTGTAAATTGTCCCTCAAAATAAAAAAAAGGTGATTACTCGATGGTAATCACCTTTTTTGTTTCGAAGAAATCTTCTTTAAATATTTTGGAGATGTTGTTTGATTTAATTCTTAATCGGGGAGAAGCTTGCAATAACTCATTGAGCTCTTCCGACAAATCGCCACCTTTTAATAGGTAAAACTTAGGTTTGTCTTCCCAATTGTCTTTCATCCAATCAAATAATTGTACCGCAGGAGCCACAGCCCTGGCAACGGCCAAATCGTAGGCATATTCTGACTGTTCAGTACGCAATTGTTCGCCAAGCACGTTTTTCAAACCAATGGCTTGGGCAACTTCGTTTACCACATTGATTTTTTTACCAATGCTATCTACCAAGTGAAATTTGATATCGGGGAACATAATTCCCAATGGAATTCCTGGAAATCCACCACCGGTACCAATGTCAATCACGGTATTGATTCCCTCGAAATCACAAAATTTAACCAACGCCAAAGAGTGAAGCACATGGTGAATATAGAAGTTCTCCATGTCTTTGCGTGAAATCACATTTACTCTTTCGTTGTGGAAGGTGTAGAGGTCGTAAAGGGCAGCAAACTGCTCTTTTTGCAGGTCTGTAAGGTTCGGGAAATACTGTTCAATGAGTGTTGAGCTTACCATACAATTTTGCGTTTAAAAAATGCATTCATTGAAATAACCACGTACCAGAAACTATAGAAAATATTGTAAAACAAGTAGTAAGGACCTGCCAAAGGCATGTTTAATAACTTGCCTTTTTTAACAAAAATGATCCATTCAGGAACTATTTTCACAAGAATTGGAATGATTGGCCACAACCAGCTGCTCCCTGTAATAAACCAAATAATGATGATCGTCCAAAATAGCAATAGAGAAATTGGCAACCAAGCAAGTCTGTTTTTTACATCGTTTCGGTATTGTTTGCCTATCCACAAATGGCGCATTTTCTGTTTCCAATACTCTTTCCAATTTTTTGGTCCTTCGGTATTTACAAAGCTTTCAGGTTGAATACAAACTAATGTATTTTTTGCATTTGATGCTTCTTGCACGAAGAGATCATCATCGCCGGCTGGCAAATGATGGTGTTTTGAAAAACCACCTACACTGTCGTAAATACCTCTGGTATACGCCAAGTTTCGGCCAACTCCCATGTAGGGTTTGCCTTTGATTGCCATGCCTGAATATTGCATTGCGGTAAAGAGGTTTTCGTATTGGGTTAAACGGCCTAGGAAAGACTTCTTTGTCATTACAGGAGAAACGCCCAAAACGATGTCTTTTTTCTGTGTAAATCCAGTTGCCATGTGTTTTAGCCATTGGTCGGAGCTAGGAATACAATCGGCATCGGTGAGCAGAAAATGGTTATTTTTTGCTTTTTTAATTCCCAATGTCAATGCCAATTTTTTACTTCCATTTTTAATTACGTCCGGATCGAGCAATACATATTTCAACAGGGGTTCTTTTTCGGCAGTTTTTACCAAAAAATAGGCTGTTTCGTCGCTGCTGCGGTCGTCGATAATAACTACTTCGAAATTTGGATAATCTTGGGTTAGCCAGTGTTGGATATTGTCTTCAAGTTTTAGTACTGAATTTCGTGCAGAAATGATAATTGACACAGGTGGGAATGCTGTAATTGGTTCACTTGGAGTAAGTTTGATGGGGTTGAAGTAATAGAAAAAGTAAAACCATCCCACTGAAAATAAAACAGTTGCCAAAACACAGAGGATCAAATCCACTTGTTCAAATCTCAGGTTATTGATAAAATCTTGAAACGTCACAGTAAAAATTAAAATTCAAATTTAAGACAGCAACTTGAAAGTAAATGGTACGTTAAATTTTTGGGGATAAGTATTGCGGAGTTTTGTAACTTGCAAAAGTTTATGAGAACTATGAAAATGAAATCTTTGTTCCTTGTTGGAATGTGCGCCGTTTTATCAGTATTGCAAGCGCAAAATGATTCAGTAACAAAATCAATTGATATTTTGCCTTGGGATCAAACCAATTTGAACAATGAAATTTGCATTCAGAATTTTTTCCCCATGTTTTTTCAAAATGGTTGGGGTGGAGGAAGTAGTGTCATGTATCGCCGCTACTTTAGAAACGGAAAATCTGCCATTCGTGCAAGAATCGATGGATCAATTAATAATCAGAATAGAAATTGCTTCAATAACGCTGATTTGGCTTTGCCAATTCCCGATGAATTTAATAATTTGGGTTATGGAAATTCTAATTGGAATTTTACCGTAGGTTACCAACATAGATTCCTAAAGCAAAGTGCATTTACTATGTATGCATTGGTTGATTTTGCAATGGGTAACGGAGGATATTATTCTTCTGGCTTATATGCACAATCTTCAGCTGGTGTTGGTAAAGGCAGAACTATGCTTAGCTTTTCAATAAACAAAATGCAAAATTCAACAGTTACTTACAACTTAAGTACAGGAATTGGCGCACAAATGAAGATGTACAAAAACTTTTATATTGCAGTAGAATCGCAAGTACAATTCAACAATGTAAAAACAACTAGTACAAGAACAGATAGGTCAATTGAATACGATATTGCTTCAAATTCTTATTTTCAGAAGAGTTTAACTGAAACAAACGACCCAAATCAAACGGCAATGAATTTATCATTGACGCCTTTAACTTCTATTTATTTTACCTATAAGTTTTAAATTAGGCAGGATAAAATCGTATTTTTCAATTTCATTGAAAGATACGAGCGATTTTTTTAGATACTGAATTTTGAGTAAATTTCCACTAAACCCAACTGTTATAAGTTTGGCGCTAAAATCACATCTAACAAAGTTGAATCAGTTTTTACAAAAGTTAGGAACTTAAATGTTTGTATTTGTCCAAATTTAGCAATAATCTTGTATTCTCAAATATGGTTACCAGATATATATATATAATTTTGGCATTTATGTTTTCTTTAAATGCTTTTTCGCAAACCGATAGCACGTCAAAAATGGAACCCCAGACTTCTCCGAAACAAGAGAGAGTTAGAGACACTACAGGTCAATGGTCGTTTTTTGGAACATCAACAATCGCAACAAATCAGAGTCAATTTTCAAACTGGCAACAAGGTGGTATTAACTCAATTTCAATAACAACAGGTTTGAATTTGAATTTAGGGTTCACAAATCAAACAATCAATTGGCAAAGTGTTATGGACATGAATTATGGTCTTTCACTTCAGGGAAACACTGTTAATTGGTATAAAAATGACGACAGGGTATCAATTTCAACCAAAATAGGATTGAAAGCTCGAAAAAGTTGGTTTTATACAATTATTACGTCATGTTCTACCCAATTTCAAGCGGGATATAACTCAATAGATGATCAAATTGCAGGAATTCCTGCTTCCAATTTTTTTGCACCAGCTACCTTCATATCATCAATTGGAATTGATTTCAACCCTAGCCCGAAACTAAGCGCATTTATTGGACCCATATCAAGTAAAAATATATTTGTAAATAATCAAAAATTAGCCAATTTAGGTGTTGGTGGTATTCCACCTGCTGAGACGGATCCAGTAACTGGTGAAATTAAAAACGCGGCTAGAACAATGTCTGAAATGGGGGGGTATGTGAAAGTCCAATTCAATGAGCCTAGAGTAATTAAAAATGTGGCAGTAAGATCTACCTTCGAGTTTTTTAATAATTATTTGAGAAATCCAACTCGAATAGATGTAAATATTCAAAATGATATCATACTTACATTAAACGAATACGTTTCTACTACCATCACCTTAAACGTGAAATATGATGATGACGTAATCATTGACGATGGTAGTGGAAGAAAAGGTCCTAGAATCCAATTCATGGAAGTATTGGGTGTGGGACTATCAATTAATTTAGGAAAAATGTAATTTACATTTCCGGAAAAGGATTTGTAATTCTTTTCTTTTCCTTTTTATTCAATAAAATAATTACTGAAAATTCGTGAATGATTGGAATTGAACCAAAGTTGAAACTTAAGTTCCAATCGGTGCTGTAACCAATAAAATATTTATCGTATCTATAACCTAGATAATTGGTAATAGACCATGCTTTATTTCTATAAGCTTCTACATATTGTGTTCCCATACCCAATTGCAAATTGTCTAATTTGACATTAGTTGAAAAAAGTGCTGATTGTACATTGCCTTGTTTAGAATAGGCAAAATTGGGAATTAAAACTGCATGGTTGAAAAGTTTATCTAAAACCAGCCCTCCATGAACCAAGAATTTTCTTTGTATTGTTTGATTTTGGTTAGAAAAAAATGAAATATTGGGTTCGTTTACATTGTGCACTGCGAGACCTAAAAAACCTTTTTTACCATAAAGCAACGCTCCAGCAGATGCATGAACTACATTTTTTGTGAGTTGACTTAATGGTTCTTGAGTAGGCTTTAAAAATCCAGTCATACTCTCATTAATTTGATCTTCCCAAAGAAAATTGTTTCTACCAAATGTGATTGAAGAAAATTGAGCAGAAAGACCAAATTTAATATTCATCTTTTTTAGGGGGATATTGTAAGCATACGTAAGCGTTCCTGAAAAATGTGAATATTTTGATTGTTCAATAGAGCCAGAATATAAATCGGTCATAAATGCACCGATACCCCAACTAGAATTATTTGCCCTAATTGGAGCATCATATGAAAGTGACTGTGTGTACAATCTGCTTTCCAAACTCATCCATTGCGCTTTTATTCCAGAGGATATTCTGCCAATGCCATCACCATCAATGGATCCATTGCCTATCAAAGCTGGATTTGTGAGATATCTCTGTGTGTACATTTGCCTAAATATTGGATTTTGACCTACCAATATTGATGAATGGAGCAGTGTAATTACAGAAAAAACATGAAAGATATATCGTTTAATTGAATACATATTGATTGTACGTTACAAACATAATTATATCTTCTTAAAAAATCATCATATTTTTTTAACATATATTAGGAATCAAAATAGAATTTATTCGGTTTTTTTGCGTAAAATTGTTGTTTAATTTCCTTA
>Ga0214923_10004933_pt1 | contig 15768 bp, 11 predicted proteins | sample LL1510_MetaG_FD_177993 | JGI IMG/M metagenome (GOLD analysis project Ga0214923, IMG submission 177993) | Freshwater microbial communities from Lake Lanier, Atlanta, Georgia, United States - LL-1510 | ecosystem: Environmental > Aquatic > Freshwater > Lake | place: USA: Georgia | collected...
CTCCGCTTGGAGTAAAGAAGCAAATAACGTCGAATTCTCTGGATTCAAAAACCTCTTTAATATCGTTACTGATAGTTCGATACATGAAAGCCAATTGGTAATCGCATCCATGTTGTTTCAACCAGTTTACGATTTCATTGTCCTGCTGATTCTCACTGCAAACATATAAGAATTTCTCACTTCCCTTATGTCGGTTAATTACGTCGAATAAACTTTTATTTGTGCCATCTACTCCATAAAATACTTTACGCTTCCGGTATAAAATAAATTTTTGCAAGTAAAGCGCAACCGACTCGGTAATGCAGAAATATTTAGTTTCTGCACTGATAGCAACCTTCATTTCATCTGCCATTCTGAAAAAAAAGTCAATGGCATTCCGACTGGTAAAAATAACCGCAGAATAAAGCGCTATGTCTATTTTTTGCTTACGAAACTCTTTGGCGGGAATACCTTCTAACTTAATAAAGGGGTGGAATACCAGATTAACCTGGTACTTTTTTTCCAACTCAAAATACGGAGATTTATCGCTCTCCGGCTTGGGTTGAGAAATCAGAATATTTTTTACAACTTTGGAACTTGCCGTTTGCTTAACCCCAGTTTTTGTCATATTCACGATAGCTAAAGTGGTACAAAATTAATTAAATCCTGCCAAATTTTTCATCAATAATTTATAAATTAATAATAGGGGTATAATTTCAACTGAAGTTAAACATATAAAAAAATGAAATCCGTTCAGGGCGATTTTGTTTCGAATTGTTGCAAAAGAAACAAGATAACGATAAACAAAAACTGTTGAAATCACAATCCAACCTAAAGTAAAAGCATGTTTTATCAGTTCTGGTACAGAAAATGCCACTATCAAAAGAAGCGGAACTAATAAAATGCCCAACATTTTATTCATCATAAAAACTATAAATATGTAAGATCTCACCACCTCTGCACTATTGAACACCCATCCGGCAAATTGTAAAAAAAGGTATTTGCCTGCATAAATGGTTATAATAAAAATAAGAGACCCAAGCCAAATTTTAATGAAGGATACTTGGAACCAGTTAAAATTTCTTGCTGCCAGGGTTATAAAAGTGGATACTATCAGGAAAAATAACAAATTCAATAAGAGGGAAGACAATTGCTCCTGTAAAAGGCGGTCCTTGGTTTGGTTTTGCCTGCGTGATCTTTGAAAAAAATAAACGAATAAATTGTTCAGGTATTTTGGGAAAATTATCCGAATAGTTGCCAGTAAAAGTAAAATACCAGCAATTAAATAGAATACATTTTCCTTACCATTTTTTTCATGAAAAACAATCCAGCCACTTGTGGGGTTGGTATTTGGTGGGATAAATGGGTTGTTGATTACTCTCTCATAAGAATTGGGGGGGGGTGAAGATTGATATCCCAACAGTGAAGCATTTTGATTTGATTGAATACTATCTTTTTCAACCAAACTATCTGCAACGGTTTTTCCAACCAAGGCACTATCTAACAGAACTTTAGGTGAGCTCGCTGCCTGTCCCTTTACTTTTTGAGGTTGGCGAGAGCTATCCTTTTGAGCAAAAAGGCCTCCCTGTATTCCCAGTGTCAAACAAATTCCAAATAAAATAATCCGAAACCACATAAAACAAAACTACCAATATTCAGCAAGATTTTATCACTTACCTGATTTCAAATGAATCCAAGTACTTTTACAATGCGATGGCAGGTATTTATATTCATATTCCGTTCTGTAAACAAGCTTGCAACTATTGCGATTTTCATTTTTCTACCTCCCTACAGCAATCTGTTCCGCTATTCAATGCCCTACTAAAAGAGATCATTCTGCGAAAAGATTACCTAACCGAACCAGTTGATACGATCTATCTGGGTGGAGGAACACCTTCGTTGGTAGAACCAAACTGGATAGTTCAATTGATAAATGCCCTTCAGCAACAATTTATAATTGCACGAGATGCTGAAATAACATTGGAAGCTAATCCGGATGATATAAATAAAACAAAAATTGCAGCATGGCATGCGGCAGGTATCAACAGAATGAGTGTAGGAATCCAGTCGTTTCATCCTCATTTACTTAGCTGGATGAATCGGGCACATCGGGCCGAACAATCGCTCAACTCAATTGAATTATTACAAGAGGGTGGATTTGATAATATCAGCATTGATCTGATTTATGGATGTCCAAATCAAACTGATGCGGAGTGGAAAGAAGACATGAATAGGGCCATTGCATTAGGCGTACAACATCTTTCCTGCTATGCATTAACCAGCGAACCCAAAACCGCACTTTGGCATCATATTGAAAAAGGGGTTACTCCTGAAATTAATAGTGATCAGCAGGCAAACCAATTTTTACAATTAATGGAACATATGGAAGCTGCAGGCTATGAACAGTACGAGATTTCCAATTTTTCCTTACCCAATTACAGAAGCCGACACAATAGTGCTTATTGGAAGGGTATTCCCTATTTAGGTATCGGTCCATCAGCTCATTCGTTCAATGGAATTGCAAGGGAATGGAACATTAATAATAATAGTCGTTACATTGATAGCATAGTAGCAGGTAAGATTCCTGCTTCAAAGGAAGTGCTTACCAGTAAACAGCAATTCAATGAATACGTTATGACCGCTCTAAGAACCAGGGATGGTATTTCTCTAAATCAGGTGAGAGAATTATGGGGAGCAGAAGTAGAAGAAAAACTTAGGTACGAAGCCCAAAAATGGGCAATGCAGGGTTTATTGACAGAAAAAAATCAACATATCGTATTAAATACCCAGGGGAAATTAATGGCAGATGGTATAGCAGCAGACTTATTCCACTAAAAGCTGGCAATATTTATACTAAAAAATTTTGGATGGATTCTATTCCAATGGCTGCCGGTACCTGATTCCATAAAATATCATAAACCGCTTGGGCAATTGGCATATTACATCCCAACTGCGTGTTCAACTGATGAATACATCGTGAGGCATAATATCCCTCCGCCACCATATTTAGTTCCAAACGGGCTGCGGTTACAGAGTATCCCTTTCCAATCATATTTCCAAAAGTTCTGTTACGGCTATGCAGAGAGTAACAGGTAACCAATAAATCTCCCAAATAAATAGAGTTTGCATAGTCGGCTAATGAATTATGCCGGGCTGTTTCTGGTGTTACTGCTTCTAAAAACTGTACAACTTCTCTGGCACCATTAGCAATAAACACACTCAAAAAATTATCTCCATATTCCAGTCCATGTACAATACCAGATCCTAGTGCATAAATATTTTTTAGTACAGCTGCATATTGCACTCCCCAAACGTCGGTGTTCACTCGGGTAAACACATATTCATTGGAAAAAAATTGTGCAATTGTTTGAACAGATTCAACATCCACGCCTGAAAAAGTTAAATAAGAAAGCTTTTCAGCTGCAACTTCCTCCGCATGAGAAGGGCCAAGTAATGTGCAGTAATCTGAAAGGGGAAACGCAAAAACCCGTTCCAGATATTGATTTAGTAACTCATTCTGGTCGGGTAAAATTCCTTTAATCGCAGTTATAATTTTTTTACCCTCGAGCGCATCAGAAGGAAGCGTTTGAAGTGCTTGCTGAACAAATGCGGCAGGAACTGCAATAATAATACAATCGGAGGCAGCAAGTAAATCGCTCAGTTGATTGTGAAATTGAATACGGGAAATATCAAAATATACTGCTGATAAATAATGCGGATTGTGTTTCCTTTTTTGCAGATATTGAATGGTTTCCTCGTTTCTGATCCACCATTGTATCGTGTGCCCGTTATCGGTTAAAATTTTTGCAAGCGCAGTAGCCCAACTACCACTGCCCATAATTCCCATTCGCATGCCTCAGTAATTTATGCAAACATACGAATTGACTAATAATCGTTAGTTATTGACTTTCTTTTCTTCAAAAAGTTGTTCTTTGGGAACCACTTTTACCAAGGCACTATCTTTTAATGTTTTGCTAACTACTGCGTAAGGACCCGTAATAACCTGGTCACCCGCTTTAATTCCACCCAGTAATTCAATATAGTTGAGATCCTGAATCGCTGTTTTAACGGTTACCTGCTTAACCCGTTGATTAGGCTGAAGTACAAAAACTACCAGATCAATATCATCATCCTGAGTAGATTTTTTTTCTGTTGTTGTCCCATCAGCCGTGGCTTTATCTTTGGCATCTTTCTTTTTATCGGCATTTTTGTCGCGGGGTGTTACAGCATTTAGGGGAACAGATAATACATTTGAGCGGGTTTGGGTTTGAATATCTGCACTAGCATTCATTCCCGGACGAAAAGGAAACCCTTGGGTAGATTTTGTTAAATCAAAATAACTTTCTGGTAGTAAACGAATATGCACTTTATAACTGGTAACTTCGGTACTTGCATTTCCGGTTAAAGTGTTCCCACTTGGATTAGCTATTTTATATACCAGTCCTTTAAATTTCCGATTAGAATAGGCATCAACTTCAACAATAGCCGTGTCTCCTAATTTAACTTTAGGGATATCATTTTCACCAACATCCACACGAACTTCAATACTGCGCATATCTGCCACACGCATCATTTCGGTACCGATATTAAAACTATTACCTGCAACACGTTCTCCTTTTTTTACGTTAAGCAAACTAATGATACCACTCATGGGAGCGGTAATTACTGTTCGGGAAATATCCTTATCAGCACGCTTCAGCTGAGCTTGCGCACTTTGGATAGATGCTTCACTACTCTTCAAGCCCTCTCTTGCAGCATTATAATTAGCTTGTGCCGTTAAAAAATTTTGTTCTGACTGCTCAAACTCAGCTCTGGAAATTACTTTTTCCGTAAGCAGTTTTTTCTGACGATCAAAAATAACTTTTAAGTTATCGACCTGTGCCTTTAAGCCGGCTATGCTTGCCTGAGAATTGGCTAACTGAGCTTTAGTCTGATTAACACCAGCCAAAACCTGATCACGCTGACTCATATAAATATCTGCATAAATACGGGCAAGCGTTTGTCCTTTCACTACACTGTCGCCTTCATTCACATTGAGTTCAACAATTTCTCCGCTTACGTCTGGACTAACCTTAACTTCAATTTCAGGATATACTTTACCACTGGCATTTACCGTTTCGATAATTGTTCGCAATTCAGCTTTTTCAGCAGTTACTTTAATACCTTCTTCTTTGCCAATAATTCCTTTTTTCTTTAAATATAACAGACTAAAGATTGCAGCTATTAGAATGACAATTATCCAGATTAATTTATTTTTCATATTGATGTTTATTTGCGAACGTGCAGTATTATTTTATAATTTGATACCTTTTCCCTTATAGAATTCAAGAAGCTTCATTCTAAAAACATAATCGAATTGGTTGGTAAGTAATTGCAATTTGGCTCTTAATAAATTATTTTGATTAGTTATCAGATCTAGTGATCCTAATAATCCAATATCATATCTTTTCAATGCATAATCATAAGCCTTTTGAGCGGTTTCTACACTTTTTTTACTGGCATTGAAACGTTGTAAGGCAGTTACCGCATTTGTGTAGGCCAAGTAAATATCTTGCTTAAGTTTTACATCGGAAGCCTCTTTTTGCAATTCAGCTGACTTCATGTTCAGTTGCGATTGTTTTACAGAAGTTCTAGCCTGATGGTTTGAAAAAATGGGAATACTCAGATTAAATCCGATATTCTGACCAAGGTTATTATCTAATTGAGTTCCCCATCCATTCCATAATTGTCCAAAAGAGCGGTTCGATTGGTTAAGTTTATAAATAGGCGATTGAACGTAATAATTATTCGAACCAATTGCTACAATGGGTTCAGCCCCTGTAATAGGATTATAGCCACCAAAACTCGCTCCGCTAATATATTTTACAGAATTAGAAAAATTAGTGCTTAGGTTTCCCCCAACCGTTAGTGTTGGATATGCTTGGGCTTTAGATATCAAAACATTTTTTTCTGCCGCTTTTATTCTTAGCGCATTTACTTTTTGTAATGGTTGATTATCCAAACCTTGTTGATAAACTAAGTCGGGCTGTAAATCTGCAAAAGATTCCAGAGAAATTTTATCTACTGCCGGAGTAACAATATTGAAACGAGTACCTGGATCTAGATTCAGTACTCCTTTCATGTTTAACAAATTTTGCTGCTCGGAAGCAATGGCAGAAAAATAATTACTGCTATCCGAAGCTAACTGTGCTTCAATTTCTGCTAAACTTAATTCAGGTAATACACCTGCTTCAACCCGCTTCTTGGTTATTTCTTGTTGAGATAAACTCTGGCTAATTTGAACTTTAGCAATATTTATCTGCTCTCGAGCTGCCAAAATTTGAAGATAATAGGTTGCCACTGTAAAAGAAATATCGTAAGCCGTTCTTTCCACATCCTGCAAAGCTGCTTTTGCGTTAAAAATAGCAGCCTGCTCCGTGTTCTTTAATCTCCCATAGTTGTAAACCTGCATTCCAACATTTAAACCAAAATTTTGGTAAAGAAACTGGGTTGTGGCAAATGAGTTGGTGGTTGGGTCTATCGATCGGCCAAAGCGCATACCCGTTCCGGAATTTGCCGAAACGCTGGGTAAAATATTATACTTTGCCTGATCTGCCTGTAACTGGGCAATGCGAGCTGAAATATCTGCTTGTTTTACAGAGATATTATGTTCAACAGCATAGTCTATACATTGTTTCAAATCCCAAATCTCAGGGGTTTGTGCCGTTACAAAAATGGGAGCCAGCAAACAGCTCCAGATAATAAATCGCTTCATACCTGCAAAAGTAATCGAAGAGATGGCAAAGAATGCAAAATCTTCTATCAGCGGAAACAAATGGCGTACAATGGCTTCAATTCGTGTATGAAAGGTTGTAACGGCTGGATAAAAGGTAAGCAGGGTTAACCTCTCTGTATCTTATTTTTCGGAGGAAGTTCTTTTAAATCGGGTTACAAAGTAGATTCCGATAAATGCAGCCAGCACTGCTAATCCAATGAGCGCCGTACCGGGTGTTTGCATAAATATGCTAACGCCAACAAAACAATAGGAAGCCATAAAAATCAACGGTACCCAAGGAAACAGTTTCATTTTAAAAATACCCGTACCATCCAGATTCGCTGTTCTTTTTCTTAAAATGAAAATGGTGGCACTGGAAGCTACCATTCCGAAACAATCCAGAAACATGGTGAAATTGAGTATTTTTTCAAAAGTTTGGGCAAAGAATAAAATAATAATGCAAATGCCTGCAAAAACGCTTAATGAAGCAACTAAAACTTCATGTTGGGTAGATTTTTTGGCAAATATTCCGGGTAGCACCCCCTCTTCACTCATTGCATACATAACACGAGGATTGCTCATCAAAAGGGCATTTACATAAGCGAGAACACCAAAAAACAGAAAGAAAGAAAAAATTTCAGCTCCCGATTTACCAAAGGTTAACGACATTAAAACATAGGCTATTTCTTTTTCCCCTTTCATTTGATTGAATCCAACTATCTGAAAATAGCTAAAATTTGCCAGCAGATATAACCCAATGATAATAGCAATGCCTATGAATATTCCTTTTGGGATATTGCTGGCGGGATTTTTCACTTCACTGCCAAAATTGATCGTTTGCTGATATCCTCCGTAGGTAAAACAAACTGCAATTAAACTGGCACCTAAACTTTTTATCCATAGCATCCAATCCGAACCTGTTTCAACGGGCTCGGTAAGTTTAGAGGTAATGGGAGTACCCTGATGTGGAAATAATAAAGCAAGAATCAAAACACCAATCATTCCTATTTTAATAATCATTAGAATATTTTGTGCACGGGAGCTAATGGTTAAGCCTCTTAAATTAATAAAATAAAAAATAATAATTGCTGCACAACTTATTAATGCCTTATCGATATCCGTCCAGGCAATACCCGGAAATAATTTAGTGATATATCCACTACCTATCAAAGCTACCCCGCTTAAACTGGCAGCATTACTGATTAAGATGATGCAATTAATTGCAAAAGCAATACTGGGATGATAGGCATAAGAGAAGATCTTATAGTATCCACCCGTAACAGGATAACGACTTCCGATTTCAGCATAGGTGAGCGCACCACATAATGCGATCAATCCTCCCAAAATCCAGGCTGTAAAATATACAGCCGGGGTAATCGCATAACTGGCACTGGTAGCTGCAGAGCGAAATATACCCATTCCAATTACCAACCCTACCACTATCATGGTAAAACTAAAAAGATTGATTTGTTGCTTAGCTGACATAGTATAAAGTATGGGTTAAATATATAACACTTATCCCAATTCCGCAGCAACCCAATTGAATTGGTTTTATCGAATTGGCTGACCCTATAATTATCTGTAACTTTGTGTAGCTGCTTATTCTTAAATCTTTACAATGAATATATCAATTAATGAACTTATTACAGTAAGCTTCACATTATTTGCAGTAATTGATATCGTAGGATCTGTTCCGCTGTTAATCTCATTAAAGGAAAAAATGGGTGGTATCAGATCGGCACAGGCTACGCTTATATCTGGTGCATTGATGATTTTATTTTTATATGCCGGACAGCCCTTCCTTAGCATTTTAGGACTAGACATCCATTCATTTGCGGTAGGCGGTTCTGTTGTTATTTTTTTGTTGGGGCTGGAGATGGTGTTAGGTCATGAAATTTTTAAAGGTGATCAAGACGCAAAATCCGGTACATTGGTTCCTATTGCATTTCCAATCATTGCTGGAAGCGGAACGCTCACTACCATCATGTCGCTGAAGGCTAATTTTGATGAGATCTACATACTTTCGGGTATTTTAATTAATTTAATAGTAGTGTATATTGTTCTTACTTCCCTTCGATTTATTGAAAGGGTACTGGGACCTGCCGGTTTGATGGCGGTTAGAAAATTCTTTGGTGTAATTCTGCTTGCAATCGCTGTAAAATTATTTAGTAGCAATATTGCCAAATTCGGAAAATAAACTATCAGGGTTTCTTTTCCCAGCAATCGGTTCTGAAAGGAGAAGCGGGTAATCCTTCTCGATTATATAAATTACAACCCTTCGGATTATTTGCCCAAGCGTACCGAACTGCCTCGGGATTAGGGACCAGATCACTAGACACCAATATGGTTTTTTTGTTGAGAATGGTCGCATTTGCCCAAACAAATTTTCTATCGGAACCTGCAATTGCAAATTGTTGTAAAGGCTGGTTAAAGGCAGCCATTAATCCTGAACCTACATTACTAAAAGTTAAAGCAATACCATTTCCCAATTTCTTATAAGTTGCCAATGTGGGTCCGGAAGCTACAATTCTTTTTTCACCATAAGCCAGTTTACGGGCTGCCAGTGAAAGTCGCTCCCCCACTTCTTTTTTATTTAGTGGATGCACATCATAGGTTTCTCCAATATCGATGGTAATAGCTATTCCAACATTTGGCAAATCCTCTGTTACCTGAAGTTGAGCTTCTCTCAAATGTGCCCATCCACTTTCTCCGGGCTCATTTACAATTTCCATGTAGTTTGCCAATTGAACTACCAAGAAAGGAAAATCATTCTGTTGCCACCGACCGCGCCAATCCTGTATCAGTGCAGTTAACAATTGCCGATAATCTCCAGGTCTGCCCCCATTAGATTCTCCCTGATACCAGGCAGCCCCTTTTATTGTATAGGGAATAAGGGGATGAATCATTGCATTAAATAAAGTAATCGGTTGGGTAGACATTTTAATAAAACTTGCAACTGGTAATGCTGACATTGTATTGCCAACGCAATATTGCCAGTCGCCTGAAAGATTGATTTCACTGTCAGTAAATTGAAGCTTATATTTTTTTTCAGCAATAAATCCACCATTTCCATCCGTATCTACAATTCTAACAGTTATGGTATTGGTACCTGGGTGTAATAAACCTGCCGGTACCTGATACTTTCTAACTACATATTTATTTGTATTACTTCCAACCCAAACACCATTTACATAAGTTGAATCGGCATCATCTATCATTCCTAATTCGAGCCAGGCATTTCCGGCAGCCTGAGATGAAGAAATTTCGATTTGCTTTTTACACCAAACCACCCCATCTTTTTCCTTCAAACCATATTTCTCCCAAAATCCTGGAACCTGCATTTTCCCAACTTTTCCTAAAGGAAAATCATTCATTTTCCAGTTGTTTTCAGGAAGCAATCCAATATCACCTGCTTTGGCTTCTGAATGCCACAGACTGGTTTCTGTTCTTTCTCTTTTAATTGCAGCATTCATATTGGCAGAATCCTGATAAAAATGATACCGCTCGAGATAACCGGAAAAATCATGCAATCCTTCCTCACTTATCCATGATTCTGCAGGAGTTCCCCCCCAGGTACTTTTAATTACTGCCATGGGAACTTTATATTTATCGTATAATGCCTTCACCATAAAATAAGCAACTGCGGAAAAACTACCTATGTTAGCAGGATTGGCAACCCTCCATTTTCCATTCAGTTCTTCTTTGGGATGCATGGCATATTGCAGGGTAACCTGAAACTCCCGAATATATGGGTTGGCAGCATTCGCAATTTCTTTGGGATATTTTTCAGTTAATTTTCCCATGATGAATTCCATATTCGATTGTCCAGAACATAACCAAACATCCCCCAGTAATACATCATGTATTGTTTTAGTTTCATTTCCAGCTTGTATGGTAATTGTGTAGGGGCCGCCAGCAGGGGTTGCTGGTAATTGTAGCTGCCAGCGTTGCTGATTATCAGTTTTGGCTATGTATTGCTTTCCTCTAAATAGAACAGTTACAGGACCCGCTCCGTTCCACCATCCCCAAATGTTTACGGGCCGATCTCTCTGTAGAATCATACTATCACTCACCATTGCGGGCAAACGGAGCTGTGCATTTGCATAAATGGCAAAAATCGATGTCATTAACAATAAAACTGCATACTTAATCATGGCAGATTAGATAAAGTTGAAAATTTAAGTTACAATTTTGGCAGAAACCAAGCAACCTTTATGAGAAATAATATAATATCCAGACTGTAATCCCTGTTAGTAATCCTGCATAAAAATCGGTTGAAGCGAAAAACGATTTTGATACAACAGTATTTTTCCTTGTGTTGGAGAAAAAACGAAGTCCGAAAAACACTGTTGCAGTAAATCCTGCCGCAACCCAACTGATGAATGCTAGAGGAACTCCTACATGAATTAAATACAGAAAAATAAGATGCCCGGCTATAAAAATACTCATTGGTAAGATGATTTTTTTAGTAGAACCCATCACATCCATATTATTTACACTTTTGGCATAGGGCTGTTTGCGATGCAGCCAATATGATAAAGCGAATTGAATCAGGATACATAAGATAAATACAATCATTACCCTATGTAAAAAATTGATTTGAACTCCAAGATAGGTTCTCAGCAGCGGTATTGTTGAAAAATAATGATCGTAAACAAATTCAACAGCCCAGCTCAAAAGAGGAGATACCAATAAAACTGCTACCGCAGATGAAGGATGTATTTTTTTAAAACAAACTCCCATAAAAAATATGGTAACAATTCCTGGTTTTAAATAAGAACTATTTTTGGATAATACAAGAAAAAAATTACCGCCAGAATTGGGAGTGAAAGTACCGTATGCCAGTAATACTGCCAATGCAGTTAAACAGATTACAAACCATCTTCCCGCCATCACGAGTTGTTTATCGGTAGCAGATGGATAAAAATACTTTTGATAAATATCTACTGTTAATAAAGTAGAAGCCGCATTGAGCATAGAATATATACTAGAGAATATGGCTGCAGTTAAACCGGCCAGGATCCAGCCAAATAAGCCATATCCGGGAGGTACCACTTTACTCATGAGCACTACAAATGCATCATCGGGTTGCACTCCTTCTAAATGCCAATTGTTTTTAAAAAGATAGGCTGCAGCTACTCCAGCTGCAATAGAAAAGAAGGGTATCGTTAATTTTAAAAAACCTGCTGCTAATGCCCCCAGTTGTGCATCCCGATTGGATTGTGCCGAAAGTACCCGCTGCACTTCAAACTGGTTGGTAGTCCAGAAAAAACCCTGTAATACCAGCAATCCACTACATACTCCAGTCCAAGGTAAATCGGGATGATTAGATGGCAGATATAATCTCATTTTATGTAACCCGGTAGCACTTTTATCAAGCTCTACCAATCCTAACAAACCACCAATTTCAGATCGGTTAAGGGTTAGCCATCCAACCAACACCAATGAACTTACCATAAAAATGGAAATAATATTTTCGATTACTACCAGCGACTGCATTCCACCCCAGCAGATTAAGCAACAAGATATAAACGCAATAAAAATAATACCTTGCAAATACGTGAGGGAAAAATTGCCTATACTAAATAATAAACCCAGTTGTCGGCTTCCAATATATAATCCCCCAACCAGTAGTATCAGAATAATCCCGATTATACAAATACTATAAATAAGTCTTGTACCTGCAGAATACCTATGTTCCAGATATGCAGATAAGGTAAATACCCCTCTTTGTCGGTATACCGGAATAAATACATAACAAAGGAAAATAATGGCAGGGATTGCCAAAATTTCGTAGTGACTTTGAGCAAATCCAATGGAATAACCAATTCCAAGCATTCCGATAATTTGTGATAAACTCACATTTGCTCCATAGATAGATCCGGCTACCGACCACCAGCGTAATGTTCTGCCGGCCATGAAATAATCTTCCGCATTTTTCTTTTGTCGCCCTGCCCAAATACCGGAGCCAATTAAAAAAATTGTGAGTATTGCAAATACAAGCCAATCATAATATCCGAGCATTTGTAGCATGGGCTGCAGTTTATCGAAGGGGGGCAGTAGTTAGTGGGGTTACAGGTGCGGAGGAAGTTTTTCTATTTTGTATTACATTCAGTTGAACCAGATCGAGTTTAGGCAAAATATGTTCGGCAACTTTTTTGGCTTCTTCTATTAATGGATACCCAGATAAAATAAATGACCGAATCCCCATATCTAAATACCGGTTAAGTTTGGTAATAATTTGATCAGGGGTTCCTACCAGCGCTCCTCCGCATCCACTGCGCGCCCTGCCAATCCCCATCCATAAATTGGGTTCTACAAAGTCGTCGGCATCTGCTTTTTCATTTCGAAGTACATCCTGACGTTTTACTCCTTCCGACTGGGCATCCTGAGCTCTGTTTTTTAAATTCAAAGTATTCGCATCAAAGCGACTCATAATATGCCTGGCATAATCACGGGCTTCCTTTTCAGTTTCTCTTACAATAATATGAATACGTAATCCAAAATCAATCAATCTGTTTTCCATAGCAGCCCGCTTGCTCATATCTTGCATGGTTGCATATATGCTTTCTTCAGTTTCAGGCCACATTAAAAATACATCACAATATTTAGCACACAATTCTCTTGAACCCGGTGAAGTACCCCCAAAATAAAGCAGCGGTCCTCCATTTTGCTGAAAGGGCTTAACCGGATCGGCTGTCATTTGAAAATTTGGATATATCTCCCCATTATGCAAAATCTCATCCTTTGTCCATGCCTGTTTTAAAATTTCAATTACTTCGGCACAACGACGGTAACGGATTTGAGGAACTTCCTTAAGTCCGGGTAAATCAGAGTTGATGATATTAATGGTTAGCCTGCCTTCCAGTAAGTGATCCAGTGAAGCAATATGCCGTGCCAGCATAGGTGGATGAATTTCACCGGTTCTCACAGCCAGCAACAGGTTCATCTGTTGGGTAATTCCAGACATTGCTGCAGCAAATGGTATTCCTTCCTGACCAACCATGTATGATGTAGGAAGGAGTATATTCCCAAACCCCAGACTATCTGCCAGTGTGGCTATGGAACTGCAGTGGGCAAAATTACTTCGGCGTGATTCATCCAGTACACCCAGAAACTCAGTATCACCCCCACACAAATCATCGAACCAAGCAACTTCGCAACATCGGTGGCTTGTTCTTACAGGAACACTTATAAACTTTTGCATAATAATATATGGAGATAAACAAATTAGCAAAATTCTTTCAAATTAAAGATATTTGATAAGAAACTGAGGGAAGCGATTCCCCATGAATCATTTTTCATTCAAAAATTTCAATTTATGCGTTCTACTATCCAACTTTGGCTGTTTGCTTGCATCTTTATAATGGGTGCTTTTCAACTGCAAAGCTGCATCGACATGAACCAGCCCGAAGCAGCTGTGAAAATGGGAGGAAAGCAAATAATTGATTCTACTGCTAACTATGTGATCAAAGTAAATTATCCCGATGAACCACAGGATAAAGAAATGATTATGAAAAAATGGGTTGATTTAAAACTGAGTGATAAGCAATTAGAATGGAAAAATCTAGCGTCCCCACATAATGAGTATCAAATTAATTATAGTGTAATTACATCAGATTCATCTAAAACAGTAAGCTATGTAATGAATGAATATGAAAATACCGGAGGTGCAAGTGGCAATCAGAAAGTAACCAGTTTTGCTTTTAGGAATAATCAGTTATTGGATATTCAGAAAATATTGAATTTTTCACAAAATAACGATATCAAACTTACCCGGCTGCTTGCTGAAAAAGCTTCAAAAGATACCGTAACGTTTAATTCTGCTATGCTTAATGAAAGTTTCGGATTAAATTTTTTACAAAAAGATGGCATAACCTTAGACAAAAACAAATGCAAATGCAATGGATTCTTTTTTGGTTCCAATTTACAGTGTTATGTAATTAGAAATGAAGGAATTGGTTTTGTGTTTGGCAAGTATGTGGTAGGTCCCGGCTCTTCTCAAACACCTGAAATTTTGCTTAACTGGAAAACCCTGGAACCTTTTTTGCAGCCAGATTTTAAAATCAAGTCTCTCTAATTAATCATCAAATATTAATCAGGCACCCAATCAAATGAAAAGAAAAACTTTTATCAAAAAAAGCATAACTACAGCTGGTGGCTTGCTGATATTACAAAACATTTTTGCTGAGCCAAAAGGAAAAGTATATGGTCATAATAATAAAAAATATCGTTTAGATATAGACTGGGGGAAATTAGATTCACAGTCACACCCTGTAAATGATTGTCATGAAATGGTTCAAGACAGCAAGGGCAGAATAATGCTACTTACTAATGAAACTAAAAATAATGTATTGATATATAGTAAATCGGGAAGGCTGCTTGATTACTGGGGAACTGAATTTCCAGGAGCACATGGCTTAACGATTCAAAAAAATGGTAAGGAAGATTTTTTATTTATTACCGATACACAATTGCATCAAGTTTACAAAACAACCAGTGGCGGTAAAAAATTGATAACAATTGATGCACCAATGGAAGCAGGTATTTACAAAAGTAAAGAAGCATTTGTTCCTACTGAAACAACCGTATTAGACAATGGTGAATTTTATGTGGCGGATGGATATGGTGCTCAATATATTTTACATTATGATGCAGAAGGAAAACTGAAAAACTATTTTGGAGGCAGGGGAACGGAAGATAAGCACTTAGATAATGCGCATGGAATAACTGTTGATACCAGAACAGGAACACCCACACTATTGGTTACTGATAGAACCCGGGCTTGTTTCAAAAGATTTTCACTAGATGGGAAGTTATTAGAGATTATTTCTATTCCCGGTGCTGCGGTGTGCAGACCGGTAATAAAAGGCAACTTTTTATATGCGGCTGTTTTACGATCCCCCAATTTAGATAAATTGAATTCTGGTTTTGTAACGATATTAAATGAAAATAATCAGGTGGTCTCTAATATTGGTGGTTCAGAACCCATCTATGAAAATGGCAAACTACAAACGCTATTCCAGTCCGACCCC